>VOFG01002744.1_pt1 | contig 37730 bp, 68 predicted proteins | sample 5384171 | NCBI WGS metagenome assembly VOFG01 (sample SAMN12384726, study PRJNA508395) | human gut metagenome | isolation source: healthy gut F | host: Homo sapiens
GATCACACCATCGGATACTTCACGTTTGATCAGCATGGCAGTGTCTTTGTCACATACATCAGATAATGAGATAAAATCTCCGAAAGAAGACATACGGTCTGCACCTCTTGCTCTCGCGTATGCAGATGCAAGCGGAGATAATTCTCCGAGATCATCTACCCAGTAGATCTTTGCAAGCGTATCACTCAGTGGAAGTCCCACTGCAGCTCCTGCCGGTGAAACATGCTTGAAGGAAGTAGCTGCCGGAAGACCTGTCGCTTCCTTTAATTCCTTAACGAGCTGCCAGCCGTTAAATGCATCGAGGAAATTGATATATCCCGGCTTTCCGTTCAATACCTTCACCGGAAGATCACTTCCATCCTCCATATAAATTCTGGAAGGCTTCTGATTCGGGTTACATCCATATTTCAGTTCTAATTCTTTCATATCTATTCTCCTTATCGATTCCTCTTACTGGTTCTTATTGATGATCTTTGTCTCATATGTACCTGTCGCGATATCAATATAGCGTACGAATAATGATACTTTTTGTTGTCCGCATTCAGGCTGTTCCATAAGCTGTCGGCAAATGCTTCCATATCATCCGGAATTGCGATCAGTTTCGGTTCTCCTTCGAAACTTGGCAACGGATTGCCGTCGCACTTGTAGGTATGGATGAAATGTCCTTCTCCTGCTGCAGGATTCTCATATGCAAATGTATAACGGTTGCAGCTTTCCGGATTGCCGTTGTTGCTCTTTAGGATTGACATTGCGTAGTTAAATGTTCCATTTTCAATATGCATAACACCAGAAATTCTTGGTGTGTAGTTTGGTCCGTCTGGTTCAAACTCACGGCTTCTTAATGACTGCTCAAAAGTAAGCTGCTTGTCCATTCCTTCATAAATGGTATCCGTCTGATCTCCGTTGGTCACGATTGTTTTATTTCCAAGGACCCGCACAGGAGCATAAATGATCAGACTTGGATCGGTTAATTTGGATGGATCAAATGCCTGGGTCCGGATTCCTGCTCCATCCTCAACAAAAACACGGTTGCGGCTGTTCTCGCTGCGTCCCATGATAAAGTATGCAGTTACAGCTTTGGTCCCATCTGCACTCTTTCCTATAATAATGCCACGTCCCGGGTAAGAATTGCCCTGCAGTTCCTTCTCGATTGATAACATTTCCATGAATACATCTCCTTTTCGTTTGTGGTTTTGAACGTTTCTATCCTTATTATATATAAAACCGTCTTATTTTTCCACCCCTTTTATAAGTATAATTAAAAATTTCGTTTTTTTTTTTTTTATAAGTACAATTTAAGTTTTGAATCTTTATCGTTATTTATGATACTCCATTTTTTCCTTTTTTGTCGAGACAAAAAAACGACAATATACGATTAATGTCGCATTTATCATTTTTGAATCTGCAGTGCCAAAATCAAAAGTTTTAAGATAAGGTAACTGCATAGAGAATATAATGCAGTAAGATGAGGAGGTAACATTATGAATGTTGTAGACACAATCAAAAACGCCGCCTTTGCTTCCGCTATTCAGGCAGCACTTAAGTACATGGATAAAGATCCTGAAACAAATATTCCAAAAGTCATGAGCATTGTTGACAAGGCTGCTCCGGAAGGCTGGTATGCAGGTCAGCGTAATGCGATCCGTCGGGAATCGCCGAAAAGGGAAACTGGTATGAACTTGCTACAAAAGTATGGGGAATTGGATCCGGAAGTACGAAAACTTTCTTTACAAACTTTATCGTTAATGCTTCTTTGAAAGGTTCTGCCCTTCAGAAGGAAACTGAGGAAAAGAAGACTGCAATGTTCCTTGGGCGATTTTATTAGATCCGACTTCAGCCTGCAATCTGCACTGTACCGGATGCTGGGCCGCTGAATACGGACACAAACTGAATCTTTCTCTTGAAACAATCGATGATATCATAACACAGGAAAGAAACTTGGTACATATATGTATATCTATACCGGCGGAGAACCTATGGTACGTAAAAAAGATATTATTACGATCTGTGAACGTCATCCTGACTGCGAATTCTTATCTTTCACAAATGGTACATTGATCGATGAAGAGTTCTGTCAGGAAATGTTAAGTTAAGAATTTCGTTCCTGCAATCAGTCTGGAAGGATTTCGAAACTGCCAATGACGGACGGCGTGGTCCGGGTGTGTTTGAAAAAGTAAAGCATGCCATGCAGTTATTAAAGGATCATAACCTTCCATTCGGTATCTCAACCTGTTATACAAGTAAACTACAAAGATATCACAAGTGAAGAATTCTACGATATGATCATTGAAGCAGGTGCTTTATTCATCTGGTTCTTCCATTATATGCCTGTTGGAAATGATGCTGCTCCGGAACTTATGCCAAATCCAGAGCAGAGAAAAGCTGTATACGAACGTATTCGTGCGTTCAGAAGTTCCAAACCAATCTTTAGCCTGGACTTCCAGAACGATGCCGAATATATCGGTGGATGTATCGCAGGCGGTCGCTATTACCTGCATATCAATGCAGCGGGAGATGTAGATCCTTGCGTATTCATTCATTATTCAAATGCAAATATCCATGAAGTCAGTCTTCTGGATGCATTAAAGAGTCCAATCTTCCAGGCATACCGAAAAGGACAGCCATTCAATGACAATATGCTGCGCCCATGTCCAATGCTTGAGAATCGGAATGCTTACCAAAGATGGTAAAAGAGACCGGTGCCCACTCTACCGACCCACAGTCACCGGAAGATGTACAGCATCTCTGCGATAAATGCAAACCTTACGCTGAGGCCTGGACGAAAATGGCAGATAAGCTTTGGGCGGAGAGGCTGGAAGCCAAAAAGTAAATTGGGATTTAATTCAGAAGGCGTTGGATACTCGAACCGGAATAAAGCTTGGAAAGGTGTTTTGTTCAGGTTCCATCGGCGGGTCAATTCTAAAGGGTCCGCCTTCCCTAAGAAAGCAGGCTTTCTCCGCTGAAACTCGGCATACGCCTCAGACAGTCAAATTTTGAAACCTAACGGGAGAATTTTGCCCCTAACCAACGCCTCTTTCAAAATTCACTGGAACACCTTTCCAAGTTTTTATTCCATGTGTATCAAATGCCTTAATGAATTAAAGATGCAATTGCGTAACCGTAGTGGCCTCCAGTTGTGGGTTACACTTTCGGGCATTTCATTTTTTAACATCCGCTGCCAGTCACGACTTGAAGGAAACAATAGATAAGGATTATTGTGAATGTGGAATGCCGTTAGAAACAATTAGAGAGTCAAAAAGCACCGTTAAAGGAACGAAGCGAACGTGTTTGAGGCGAACGCCGAGTTTGAGCGTAGTTCCTTTGCTTTTAGGTGATTCTGACTCTCTTAGCGTTTCTTATGGTATGGAACCTGAACAATAATCCTTATCTATTGTTTCCTTCAAGGACTGAGAGGCCGCTTCCCAGTTAATAAATTAAATTCAAATTTCCTCTTATCTCAAACCCATGATCCATCGGTCCGCTTCCTTTTCCCAGATCTAACATGGCTTCCAACGCCCCGCTGATATATTCTTTCGCGCGGTGAATAGATTCTTCCAGAGAATATCCTTTTGCCAGATTGGATGCGATTGCGCTGGATAAAGGTACAGCCGGTTCCGTGAGTGTTCGGGATTGTTGATTCTTTTTCCGTGGAACCATGTTGCTTCTCCATCCTGGTATAGGAGATCATTCGCATCATTCAGGCTGTGTCCGCCTTTGCATAAAACTGCACAATGATACATTTCATTAATCTTCTTTTGCTGCTTCCACCATATCATTTTCTGACCGGATCTCCATCTCTGCAAGAACTTCTGCTTCTGGGATATTCGGCGTGATCACAGTTGCCATTGGTAACAACTGTGTTTTTAAAGTCTCAATCGCATTTTCACTGATCAGTCTTGCTCCACTTGTTGCTACCATAACCGGATCAACTACAATATTTTCCAGATGGTACTCTTTTAGTTTCTTTGATATTGTTTTTATTAACTCTTCTGATGACACCATACCGATTTTACTGCATCCGGACGGATATCTGTGATGACCGCGTCTAACTGTTTTCCAGAAATTCCGGAGATACTTCCATGATTCCGGTTACACCGGTCGTATTCTGGGCTGTCAGTGCGGTGATTGCACTCATTGCGTAGACTCCGTTTGCCTGCATGGTCTTGATGTCTGCCTGAATTCCTGCACCCCCACTTGAATCACTTCCGGCAATTGTAAGTGCTGTCTTTTTTTCATCAGTTCCCCCAGTCTCTGCAATACCAGTCTGCTTCTCTCTGAATCTCTTCCTGATCATCCTTACTTGCTTCATCATAGATTCCTATAACCTGGAATCCTGCCTTTTTGCAGTGCGGACTGCATGGATAACATCCTCGAATACCAACGTCTCTTCCGGTCTGGTTCCAAGATATTCCTGCTGCCTGCAGATAAATATCCGGCTTCGTCTTTCCTGCACCAGACTTCTTCACAGGTGAAGATCCGATCAAAATATTTTGCAATTTCCCAGACGTTCAAACGCCATCTCTATCTTTTTTATTATTGGAAGATGCAATCGTCATTGGAATATTACTGTTATCGAAGCTTTTCCAGAAGTTCTACCGCTCCGCTCTTCAGCGGTGCCGTTTTCTTTATAATAATCGCTGATAATATCCAAAACGTTCTGTTCGATTTCATCTGTTTCCTGTGACAGATGATAATGCTCTTTTTACATATTGCGCACCTTCCTGAATACTCATTGTAAATAATATATTTCAAGATCCGGTTCTGCCTCTATGCCGATGCTGTTCAGATAACGCACCCCTACATCTTTCCATATCCCCATGGAATCCAGCAAAGGGTTCCGTCTACATCGAATATTGCTCCCTTTTATCATGCTTCCACCATTTCTCTCTGTTAAATTTTTCAGTTTCTTCGTTGCATTTTTTATATCTTTTCTGCAAATATTGCACTGATCACGGCGATTCCACAGATTCCGGTTCCAGAAAGCTCTGATACATTTTCTTTACTGATTCCTCCGATCGCAATCACAGGAATGTCTACTGCTTCCGTAATTGCTTTCAATGTCTCATGACTTATATCGGCTGCATCTGCTTTTGAATCTGTATGAAAGACTGCTCCGACTCCCAAGGTAATCTGCCCCTCTTTCCTGTGCGAGCAATGCCTGTTCGACCGTCTGTGCAGATACACCAATGATCTTGTTCGGTCCAAGTTTTGCTCTTACATCTCGGCTTCCATATCACTCTGTCCGACATGTACTCCGTCAGCATCTATCTCCAATGCAATATCAACATTGTCATTGATCACAAATGGCACATGATATCTGTCGCAAAGTTCTTTAATTTTTTTGCTTCTTTCGAGGAAATGTGCTTCATCCAGTTCTTTTTCTCTCAGCTGTACAAATGTCGTACCGCCTTCCAGCGTTTTCTCAACCTGACTGTATAACGTCTCACCATTTAACCAGTGGCGGTCTGTCACGGCATACAGAAGTAAATCTTCTTTTTTCATCTTTTTGCATGTATGTTCTTCCGGCTTTTTTATCTGATCATTCTCAATATTTCTATCTGATCTCATATTTTGCACCTTTATCCAATGTCTCTTTATCCATATTGTAGATTGCATCAATAATACGGTTGCGGTAAGTAGCGTTACCGTCACCTTTCTGCATATAACTCCATCCGATCTCTCCGGCCAGCCCCATTGTACATACAGCTGCTGCAGCTGCTTCCAGTTTCTGTTCCGGATTCGCTGTTAGGAATGCTGTCATCATTCCGGATAACTGACATCCTGTTCCGGTAATCTTTCCCATCTCCGGTCGTCCGTTGCGGATTATATAACAGCTGGCACCATCACTTACCAGATCAATTGCACCTGTAATCGCAACAATACATCCTGCTTTTTTTGGCAAATGCTTTGGCAAATGCAATACCTTCTTCCAGATTCTCCTCTGTTACGGCATCTGCTACATCTGCATCCACCCCTTTTGTTGTTCCGCTTCCCTGTGCCAGTGTTTTTTACTTCTGAGATATTTCCGCGTATAACATCGAATCGGACTTTCTCCATCAGTTCTACGGCGGTATTCGTCCGCAGTCCTTGCACCTGCTCCGACCGGATCTAATAACGTCACATGTCCCAATTCATTGGCACGCTCTCCGGCTGCTGAACATTCCTTCAATCGTTCTTTTTGTTCAAAGTACCAATGTTGATATTCAGACCTTGACGCAGATTGAAGTAATCTCCTTTACATCTTCTGGTTCATCTGACATAATCGGACTTCCGCCACAGGCTAACAATACATTTGCAAACGTCATTTACCGTTACATAATTGGTAATATTATGTACCAGCGGCACACTCTTTCTTACATTTTCAATACAGTTTCTAACATTATTCTTTCTCCTGTTATTTTTCCATATATTTCCAGGGGATTTCTTCTATTTAATATTTACTGGCAATGTATCGTGGCTGTCATCTGTTGTATTGTCAATATTTTTTGATCACAACATAATACCCGTCATTTCCGACCTCCATTTTTACGTAATTAACAAGACTGTCATCTGTTGTACGGTCTCCGACCATTTATGTCCCTGTATCCGCTTTTTTCCGAGTGGTGATTCAATACTGATCAGGCCCTGAAGGGAATTTCCCCGGATACTGGTCACGAGACGATATGTCTCTGTCTCGTCATCGTCTTCGAAGTATACTTCCACTGTATTATTAATTCCAACTTCATCTACCTTAGATGTATCAGACACAATCTTCGCATTCTTAAGCATTCGTTCCAGATAACGGATACGGCTTTCGTTACGGTTCTTATCCTGTTTTGCTGCCTTATATTCAAAGTTCTCGCTTAAATCACCCTGTGCTCTTGCCTCTTTTACCGCTTCCAGTTCTTTCTTACGAACAACAATCTTACGGTATTCTATTTCTTCTTTAATTTTCTTAACATCGCTTTCGGTTAACTGTTCACCCATGAAAATGCACTTCCCTTCTTATCTTTGTATATTATAATACTCTGGTCTGTACGCTGCAAATTCTAAATCAACCCATAATGCTCCATTGCTTTATAAAGCCCGTCATTCTCTACCGTATCCGTGATATACTCGGCATACGGCTCCAGAACCGGATCATGATGCCCCATGATCACCCCGTGCCCGGCAGCTTTGATCATATCAAAAGGTCATTGCTGCTGTCTCCGAATGCATATATTTCATCATCCCAGATGCCAATTCTTTCTTTATGTACTCAATTGCAGTTGCCTTGGAATATTCTTTCTGTACACATTCATAGACACCACCCAGACGGTCGATATGTTTAAAAACATCTTCTGTTTCTTTAAAAAACCTTTCTTCGTCTGCAATTTTATCTATATAAATCAGTATCTTATCAAAATCATAACCTGTATCTTCCATTGACTGCTCTCTCCCAAGTCCCAGACCAGCCATATATCTTCTACTGCTTTCCACCGACTCCAGCCTTGAGATACGGTTGGAGTAATAGATATCCTCTGTTCCTTCCAGAAAGCCTTCTACCTTTGCAGTCTTTCATAGACTTTATAATCCTGCGTCCTCTTTCATATGGGATAGAATGATGAAATACTACCCGTTCCTCATATACCAAATGTGTTCCACATCCCACAAAAACCATCGAACGGAATTCTTTTTTATCATAGGCGGTACGCTGCATATGGTGCGCCCGGTATTGATAAATGTCTTATGTCCGTTCTCCTGTGCTTTTGCGTAATGCCTCAAGTGCACTTTCCGGTATCTCATGCGTAATCTCACTTAAAATTGTTCCATCAATATCAAAAAACAATGCTCTTCCTCCATTTTATACGAAAAAACTGACATCGTTTATTATAATTAAACGTGCCAGTCTTTTCAATAGATATAGCAATTTCATTTTTATAATCTGTACGCAGAACCATTCCTGTATCATGATCTTACATTAATTTTTCTGAACCTTCCCGCTACATCATCCCCAGTTTATTTTTTTCTGACTCTCTAGAATGCTTTCGTCGTCCATTTGCTCATGTCCCAGACTTCATTTGCCACATCCTGATAGAATTCCGGTTCGTGACAGATCAAAAGGATGCTCCTCTCTGTATTCCTGCAAGGCTTTTTTCAGCGAATCCTTTTTGCATCTACATCCAGATGGTTGGTCGGCTCGTCCAGGAGCAAAATATTCGTATCCCTGTTGATCAGTTTTACAAAGTCTGACTTTCGCCTGCTCTCCACCACTTAATACTCGCACCTGACTTTCGATATGTTTTGTTGTAAGTCCGCATTTTGCCAGAGCGGAACGCACTTCATACTGGCTAAATGAAGGGAATTCCTGCCAGATTTCTTCGATACAGGTAGTCTTGCTCTCGCCTTTGACTTCCTGTTCAACGTAGCCGATCTCCAGATTCTCTCCCAGTTCACAACTTCCGGATAAGGATGGAATCAATCCTAAAATGCTTTTTTAATAATGTAGTCTTTCCGATTCCGTTCGTTCCAACCAGTGCTATCTTCTGTCCACGCTCCATACTGAAATTTAATGGTTTTGATAACGGCTCATCATATCCGTTACCAGATCATGTGTCTCAAATAACATCTTTCCAGGTGTACGGCCATAACGGAAATGAAATTCCGGCTTCGGCTTCTCAGCTGCAAGCTCGATCACATCCATCTTGTCCAGCTTCTTCTGTCTGGACATCGCCATATTTCTAGTAGATACACGTGCCTTATTACGTGCCACGAAATCTTTTCAGCTCACTGATTTCCTGCTGCTGTCTTCTGTAAGCAGCTTCCAGCTGCGCTTTCTTCACAGCATAGACTTCCTGGAAGTGATCATAATCTCCCACATAACGGTTCAGTTCCTGATTCTCCATATGATAGATGATATTGACCACTTCGTTTAAGAATGGAATATCATGCGAGATCAGAATAAATGCATTCTCATAATCCAGAAGATAGCGCTTCAACCATGCGATATGTTCCTCATCCAGGTAGTTGGTCGGCTCATCCAGAAGCAGGATATCCGGCTTTTCCAATAACAGTTTTGCAAGAAGGACTTTCGTTCTCTGTCCTCCGCTTAAGTCTGTAACATCACGGTCCAGCCCCAGATCCAGAAGTCCGAGTGCTCTTGCCACTTCCTCTACCTTTGCATCGATCGTATAGAAATCGTGCAGTGTAAGCTCATCCTGAATGGTTCCGAGTTCGTCCATCAGACGGTTCATCTCTTCTTCATCTGCCGTTCCAAGCAGATCACAGATTTCATTCATACGCTGTTCTTTCTGAAGCAGCGGATCGAATGCAGATTTTAACACGTCACGGATGGTCATTCCCTTTTCGAGGACCGCATGCTGATCCAGATATCCTGCATGTACATTCTTAGACCATTCTACTTTTCCCTCATCCGGTATAAGCTTTCCGGTCACGATATTCATAAAGGTAGATTTTCCCTCTCCATTGGCTCCCCACAAGCCCGATATGTTCTCCTTTTAAAAGCCGAAAAGAAACATCTGAGAAGATGGCTCTGTCTCCGAAACCATGTGTCAGATGTTCAACATTTAATATACTCATAAATTTCTCCCTGATTATTCACTTTTTAATTTGAAAAGATGCCAGCAAACTCTCTGCTGACACCTACATTATAACGTTTCAACCAGAACCTTGCAATCATAATATATTCCGGTTTGATTCATACATTCTGTATTACATCTGCATTATATCTCTTTACAGAAAATACTCCTCTTCATCCCACCATACTTTTCCTTCGTCATCACCTGTTCATACTGTAATTTCAGGAATGTATTCACACTTGCCACATTGTCCGGATGTGCCGTTCCAAGCAGATAATGATATCCCTGTTCTTTCAGAATCTGTTCTGACTCTTCCATCATCTTTCTCTGCAACCCCTGTCCGCGGTATTCTTTTCTTACCATGGCAATCTCCATATGCACCGACTGCTTTCGCTGTTCTTCATCAAATTTCAGATCGTATCCGAGATTCTCATCCCCAAGATTCTTCGTCCGTGCGATAAAGACACCTGCCAGTCTTCCATCACACATTGCCTTTAATCCAAAGCCACCGGTCATCATATAGCTTGTTACTTCCTCATCGCTATCCAGACTGAACCATTCCTTATTCGGAAGTTCACTATAGATTTCATGGATCATTCGAAGAATATCCGGTATATCCTGCTCTGTTACAACTGCTATCTCATTCATATATCTTCTCCGTTCATTTTTGCTGTTTACAGTATCATACTGTAAAAAAATATGTTCATCTGTAAATAGATGAACTTTTATCGAATATGCAATGCAAAAACCCCGTGGGACAGCTTCTTCTGCCTCACGGGGTTCTCCTTTTTCCACTAACCGTTCATTCTATCTACAGAATGCATGACGGTTCAAATGTTCCAGTAAACTTCCATGTCATATCTTCTTCTGCCGGAAGATACGTTACATTCGGTCTCCATGTTCCAACTACTACATTTTCCGAATTCACCCACAGACAATATTCTTCTCTGTATGATGTATTCAGAAGTCCCACAGAAAGATACAATGCATCTTCATCAAACGCATAAGATACCGCATGATATCTCTTCGTAAAATCATTCGGATACATATCATTACATTTCCAGTCCTTATATCCTGCAAAAAGAATCTTCTTTTCTCCTGCCACAGTAAGTTCCAGTTTTAATTCCTCTCCAACCGTTGAAATCACTGCCGATTCAATTTGTCTTGGATTCTCTGTAAACACAATTCTTTTATTTAATAGTTTCTTTGTTGCTTCATTTGTGTCTTTTTGTCACCTTCCGGCTTCGGAAGTGTCAGATGTACCAGTTTCTCTTCCAGTTTTTCCTGTGCCTCTTCCAGATTTTCTTTTTTCACACGGGATCTGAACTGCTTCTTTTTATGTATTTCAGACAGATATCTGCTGCCAGATATTCCGATGCCCCTGCCGTGATTCCAATTGCCACCGGAAGATCACGGAAACAGATCAGATACTGACCAAATGCTCCCTCGGCCGCAAAGATTTCTTTTTCCTGCTTTTATGTGATAAGCATAATGTGTCAGTGCTTTCTTTTCATCTTCCGGAATCACAACGCGCATCTTTCCTATCTCTTCGGTCCACCATGCCGGTATCAGCTGCTCTCCATTCCATTCACCTTTTGAAGCAGAAGCTGTGCCAGTGCGGAAATCTGCGGCGCAGTCAGATACATTCCCCATCCGCCGGTGTTGTGTCCTTCCGGACTGGTCAGCCAGTTGATCTCACCAAATCCCATCTTGTCAAATACACGCTCCTGCATCAGTGCCAGACAGTTTTTTCCCCATAACCTTTGTGACAATTCTTGAAAGTGTATAACTACATCCGGAATCATAATGGAATGCTTTTCCGATATCTTCTCTTATCTTCGGCTGTTTTAACCAGTTTGTCTCCCAGTCTCTTGTAAGCTTCGAAAACCATACATTATTGCAGCATTCTTTGGAACCTGCCTGCATGGTAAGCAGATGATAGATCGTCAGATCTTCCAGTGCCGGATCGTATTCTTCCGGAAGTTCATCTCTTACATAATCAAGCAGTTTATCTTCCAGATGAATCTTCCCCTCATCGAGTGCAAATCCCAAACAAATACTTGTTCCGATTTTTGAAAGTGAATGCATCATCTGCGGCTTCTCCAGTGAGAACGGCTCCCATGCACCCTCTAAGATAACTTTTTCCATCAAACCGTACTGAGATACTGTGGATTTCCACTGTCTGTTCCAGTTCCGTTAACATCTCTGTCAATTTCTCCGGATTCAGTCCCAGTTCACCCGGTTTTACATAAGTTGCCGCCATCTTACTTTTCCTCCTTTTTTACAGATGGATCCCAGAGTGAAGTCTCGATACGGATACCACCTTTCTTTGTCAAATAGATTCCGATCAGTATCAGTGCAAGCATAACAATAACCGCTGCTACTGCATAAGATACTTTAATACTGAAAATACCCTTTACAAAGATAACTGTATAAATGATGATACTTACAGTACAGAATGTATATAATGCCCCATTTGAAAAATGGAATTTATTCTTTGCCCATGCTTCCGGATATCTTTTGAAGTCTTGAAATTGCATATACAACAGTCACATTCATGAAGAATGTAATTACCTGGAAAATGTTTGTGATTGTTACAATGCTCATATCCGTAACGATTGGGATCAGAACAACGATCAGTGTGTATGTATAAATCAGATACGGTGCTCCAAAACGATTCTCTTTTAAAATAAACTTTGGAAGCCATCCGTCTTTTGCAGCCTGTGCAAGAGGATATCTGACATCATTGAATACACCGTTCAGTGTAGTAATGATCGCCATGATTGGTCCGCCGATCATGAAAATCTTATATACTGCACCAGGAAGGATTGCCTGCGCTGCCGGTAAGATTGTCGGTGCTCCTGCAACTTCATCATGCGGAAGCACACCGCCTGTTACCATGGCAAGCCCCACATAGATGAACAGAAGACATGGCACACATGCCATACTTGCAAACGGTACATCCTTTGTCGCTTTCTTGCATCTTTTCCGTACCAGAGGATATTGTAATATCCATTTGCTGAGTTGATCAGAAGTAATGCAGCAAGCATGAATCCTTTAAAGCCTCCGGTAAACATCTTATCCCCCAGAGAACTGGAAGATTGGCTGCTTGATCTGTGTCAGTCCAAAGACAACATAAAGTACCATTGTGATCAGCAGGATTGTTGATAAGATCTTACTAACCTTGCAAAAATATCCATTCCTAGAAGATTTAATACAAATAAGATGCAGATTCCCACAACCGCAATTGCTTTTACTGTAATTCCCGGAAGAAGATTATTTACATACAAGCCTAATGCCAGTGCAAAAGAGCTGTTCAGAATTGGAGTTACAAGCTTCGTATACGCTACCAGTCCTCCTGCACTTACACCGGATAAATTTGTTACAATCGAGTAAGGTCCTCCTGCCACTCTCATAGTTCCCCCAGGATAATATACGGAAATACCATAAAAAATCCCATAACGATAGCTGTCAGATATGCCAGCCATACGGAATATCCTGTCATTGCCATCGCCGGTCCGATCAATGTTACCATTCCTGATCCGATTACCATTCCTACCGCAATAGCAAAGAGATCTCCTCGCTCCAGTATACCAGGCTTTGGTTCCGGGTGTTCACGATTAAGTTCTTGTTACTCATTTTTCTTTCTCCTTTGTCCTTTACTCTTATCATTTATTTTTTATTATTTATAAATGATAATGTATCCATAATCAAATTGTAATCAAAAGCGCCGGACTTGTCAATTGTTAATCACAAGTTCGACGTTTTACATAATTTTACTTTATTTTTTGTGCATATTTACTTTTCAAATTCCGTCAATACATCCTCTAAGCTTCGTTCTATATGCTGATGCATCTTCATCGCTGCTTCCATGGTATCGCATTTTTCATACTTTCTACAATACCCTCATGTTCTTTCAACGATTTTTTGCATACTCTGCTTCTGTCATCTTTACTCCCATCGATAATCCGCTCCAGAGTTCCGAAAGCATTTTCTTTAATTTTTTCATTTCCCGGCAGCTATCCATATCTCCATGTGAAGCGACTGATTCAGCTTCGAATAGTTCTCATAATCCTGTTTCTCTATCATCTCTTTCGAAACAGTTAATACCTGCTCGATCCGGCTCATATCAATGCGGTTCTTACAACACAATACACACGCTTCACTTTCCAGTGCCGCCCGGATCTGGAAATGTTCTCTGAGCGTTGTCTCATTGATTCCCAGTACCGTTGCTCCTTTGTTCTGTTGCAGATCTATCAAGCCGTCCCTTTCTAGAATCTGGAATGCCTCTCTGACTGGTGTAATGGAGACCCCAAGCTCTTGGGCCGTACTTTCCAGAGTTAACACTTCTCCTTCTGTAATCTGTCTTGAGATAATCGCCTTTCTAAGTGCTGCCGCCACTCTTTCCCTTGCCGGTAACATTTTTATCGGTTTTAAACCAAGCATTTTTATTCTCCTTATCAAAGTTTTCCTTGTGTTTATATTGTATACATTATTATCTATAATGTAAACCCTTTTTCTTTAATAAGTCTTCCGTTGATTTTTGCTCATATTCTCGCGTTCTTTCTCATTTTATGTTATAATTTTCTTAAAAACTTAAGGAGGTTTTACTATGAGCCATATTTCCTATGCCTTCAATCATTCTGACATAGAAGCAAACCGCTTACGCTCTTACCGTTCTGCCTCGTCTTGGACTTGCAGAATCAGAAGCCCAGGCAGAAATTAATTATCAACTCTGTTGTTCTGCGGCGAAAAAATTGATTAATCACGCCACAGATATTACACCCGACGAATTTCGTACCATTATTGCGGCACTCCAGGCTGCCAAACTCATCATTCTTGGTGATATCGAAGTCGATGCAAAAACATGCAGCGAATGCAAGAGTTATTTTTTACGATCAACAAATTATTATCCGTTTTTGAAAAACAATTATTACAGGAATAAAAGATCAACTGAACTACAGATAAAGCTGCCGATGGCAGCTTTATCTGTTATCTTGACATATGCAAAGAAAAAACCCCGGAAACATTGCATTTCCGGGGCTGCTGTGTATTTCTTTTTGTATATTCTCGAATGATTCGTATAATTAACGTTTGAGAACTGTGGTGCTCTACGAGCGGCTTTGAGGCCGTATTTCTTACGCTCTTTCATACGTGGGTCACGTGTAAGGTATCCAGCTTTCTTAAGAACTGGTCTGTAATCAACATCAGCCTCAAGAAGTGCTCTTGCAACACCGTGACGGATTGCTCCAGCCTGTCCTGTGTATCCACCACCCTTAACATTAACGATTACATCAAATTTTCCTTCTGTGTCTGTTGCAGCTAATGGCTGGCGAACAACAACCTTTAATGTTTCAAGTCCGAGATACTCATCGATATCTCTTTTATTGATTGTAATATTACCTGTTCCTGGTACAAGGTAAACTCTTGCAACTGATTTTTTTTTCTTCTTCCAGTTCCGTAGTATCTTGTAGTAGCCATTGTAAAATCCTCCTTTTAACCTTTCTTAGAATTTCAGTTCAACTGGTTTCTGAGCCTGCTGAGCGTGCTCTGGTCCAGCGTATACGTGAAGTTTCTTGATCATAGATCTTCCTAAAGGTCCTTTTGGAAGCATGCCTTTCACTGCAAGTTCAACAACCTTTCTCCGGTTTCTTAGCCATCATCTCTGCTAATGTAGTCTCTTTCATTCCACCTACATATTCAGAGTGATTGTAATAAATCTTCTGATTCAGTTTCTTACCTGTTACATTAACCTTTTCTGCATTTACAACGATTACATAATCGCCTGTATCAACGTGTGGTGTGAACTCCGGTTTGTTCTTTCCTCTTAAAACCTTAGCAACTTCTGATGCTAAACGTCCTAATGTATATTCCGAAGCGTCAACAACATACCATTTTCTTTCAATCTTATCTGGATTAGCCATATAAGTTTTCATTGTGGTTTACCTCCTGTGAATCATTAACATTTTCATGATAATATATCAGAATCAGCAAGATTCCGGGGCTTTGGCCTCTTACTGTTTCTCCTTTTGTCATACTTGCTTATTATATTATACTGTACCGTGTGTGTCAACTGTTTTTGACATATTTTTCTTATATTTTTACTTATTTTCGTTGATCAAATGTACTTTTCCCCGAGAATCTTCCCGTACATTTTTCATACTAAAATTTTAAATACTGTACACTATATGGTTTCAGTTCAAGCTGGCCGTTCCATTCAGTTCTCCTGCATTGGCAGTGTATGGATAATCCGCAGCATTGATTGCAACGATCACTCGTTCTTTCTCTGAGCAGCGCTCGAATACCAGCTGATGATTCTGGATCACTACATTCTTATAAGCACCATTGCAAAGTGCATCACTTTCCTGGCGTACACGGATCAGTTTCTTTAATAAACTCTGTCAGCTCATTTGGCTTTGGTTCTTCAAAGCAAGGGCGAAGCGCATAGTCATTATCCGGTGCTTTTCTCCCCGGCTCAGCCCATTCACTTCCCATAATACAGGCACGGGATTCCCGGCATACCCATAAGCAGTCCGTATGCCAGCGGAATATGTTTCTTATTCGTCAGAATGCTTGCCAGTCTTGTAACATCATGATTATCCACAAATGTCATCAGGTGCTTTCCTCTGTAAATACACCACTGATCACTTCCGAACTGACGGTGCAGGGAATGTGCGATCTCGAACATATTCATACTGTTAAAGCTGGAATATAATCCCTTGTAGCACTCATAATTCGTGCAGCTGTGAAGCATCTCATCATTCACGATAATATTATAATCGCCAAACAATACCTCTCCGATCAGTGCAAAGTCCGGTTTTAATTCCTGTGTATAAGAGCGGAGACGTCTCATGAAATTGTGATCCAGACTATAAGCCACATCCAGACGGAGACCGTCGATATCAAATTCGTCAATCCAGTATTTTACACATTCCATCAGATAATCTACGACTGCCGGATTCTGAAGGTTTAATTTGACCAGCTCAAAATGGCCTTCCCATCCTTCATACCAGAATCCGTCATTATAGCAGCTGTTGCCGTCAAAGCTGATATGGAACCAGTCTTTGTACGGTGAATCCCATTTCTTCTCCTGTACATCTTTAAATGCCCAGAAGCCTCGTCCCACATGGTTAAATACACCATCCAGTACAATTTTTACGTTATGTTTATGCAGATCTTCACAGACCTCTTTTTAAAATCTTCATTCGTTCCAAGCCTGCAGTCGATCGTCTTAAAATCTCTTGTATCATATCCATGATTGTCCGATTCAAAGATCGGATTTAACAGAATTGAATCTACTCCTAATGTCTGAAGATACTCAGACCAGTCCATAAGTTTGCGGATACGAGGAACACACACACCGTCATTGTGCACCGGTGCCCCACAGAATCCGATCGGATAAATCTGATAAAAAATACTATTGTAAGCCCACATTACTCATCCATCCTTTCTGTGTCTGCCATAAACTATGCTCCGGCAAATCACTTACTGTTCTATTATACCACATTTCGTTCTTTAAAGACACAAAAGACACTGCCACTGGCAGTGCCTCTTGCATACTTCCCTATCTGAAAGACCTGCCGCTGGCAGGTTATTTCCTGTTATATATAAGTTTCTCTCCCCGCATGAATATGTAGAACCATACAAACAGCAGCACACCTTTCAGAATACTCGAAATCGTAATACTCCACCAGATCCCGTTCAGCGCAGTGTTGTATGAACCAGTATCAGCGCAAGCGGAATCCTGAGCGCCGTAAATACAATACTGATCACAGATGGCGGCACGGTCTTTCCATACCCCGAAAATGCACCTGCCGTCGTAATCTCAAGACTCATAAAAGCTGTGATACACCAAGGATCCGAAGATAATCCACTCCAAGCGGAATTACATCTTTTCTGTAATAAAAATCCGGAATACCGGAGCCGGACAGCATATTAATAATAGCGTACAGAAAATCCCCCATACAAATACTACTTTTAATGCGCTGACATATCCCTGATAGATCCGTCTCTTCTTACCTGCGCCATGGTTCTGCGATGTAAATGAATTCACCGCTGCTGCAAAACCATCCGCTGTCATCCACGAAATTGATTCTATCTGTGAACCAACTTTCTGGACAGCCACCGCCGCATCTCCATATCCCGCGACCAGACGGGCAATGATCATCGATATTCCGGTAAACAGCATACTCTGAACAGACGTTGGAAAACCGATTCTGACAATTCCTTTCAGATGATGCAGATCCGGCTTCTTCAGATATCTTACATATTGAAAAAGTACGGTATCCTTCATCGCAAATATAAAAAAACATAACTGTAACGATCATCTGCGCGGTTACCGTAGCAATTGCTGCACCTGTCACTCGAAGAACCGGAAATGGTCCGATTCCAAAAATCAGAACCGGATCCAGGATGATATTAACAACCAGTCCGGTCGTTGTTGCCAGAAATACCGGCCTGCTGTTACCGATTGCCGTAAATAATCCGGTATACGTCTGATTTAAAAAGGGAAAACAAGACAAGACCGCAAGTAATTTCAAGATAATATATGGCATCCCGGATCACCTGTGCCTGATTCAGATGGAAAAAATGAATCAGTGGTTTTGCCCCCAATATACAGACAAGTCCATAAATAATCCCCAAAGTCAACGTAAGCTGTAACGCGTTGGATGCATATTCTGCGGCCTCTTCACTATTAGATGCCCCAAGTGCATGTCCGACATTAACCTGCCCTCCCATTTTTGCAAGCGCGGCAAGTCCGTTGGAAAGCCACATATACATTCCTGCTGCCCCAACAGACGCTACCGCCGAACTTCCGATACGGCCGATCCAGATCATGTCGGTCATATTGTACGCCATCTGGATCAATGACGTCGCCATGATCGGGACAGCCAGTCTGGTAAGAGATGATAATACAGGTCCGTTTACCAAATCAATTTTCTTTTTTTGCATGATTGGCTATACTCTTTTCAATACTTTCACGATCTCGCCCATATACATCGTATGATAATCCTTATCCGGATACCATTTCTCATCATTTTCCTTAACATCGAAACATTCCGGTTTCATATCCTGTGTATACTGAGTCTTGCATACGAAGATCAGATCTGCTTCTTCAACTGCAGTTGTTCCGTCTACCGCATATGGATGAAGACCTGCTTCTTTCCATTTATCTTCTACGTCTTTTCCTGATACAGATCCGCATACGCTTAATGCTTTTCTGTAATCTTCTGACAGGAAAGAAAGCGTGTACATACCGGTCTCATCCATGAATTTCTTCGTATATCTCTGTGGGCGGATATATGCAGTTGCGATATTCTTTCCCCACATGATTCCGACACCGCCCCAGCTTGCTGTCATGGTGTTACTCTTTTTCATCTCCTGCTGTTACCAGCATCCACTCTTTTGAAATCTTTGTGAATGGGTTGAATTCCAGACTTTCAATTGCTACTTCTTTAAATGCCATTTCCATATCCTCCTTATCATCTTTATGTACTCTCACAAAATTAAGTATGAAACAGTACCAAGAGTACATCTTTGCTTTTTAGAATTACAGACAGTGAGTATTCACTGCCTGCAATTTTACTGTATTCTTTTATAATTATACTACTTTACTAACACTTTACGGAAGTTTTTCTTACCCTTTTTTCAGGACTACGCCTTCTCCACTTAATGCTTCTCCGGCAAATGTCTGGAATACATCTGTAACCTTCTCACCATCTACAGATACTCCGCCCTGCTGCACTGCACGGCGTGCTTCTGACTTGGAAGCTGTCAGTCCTGATTTTACTAACATCGTCAGGATATCGATATTGCCATCTGTAAGGTCTTCTTCTGTCAGTTCTGTCTTTGGCATATCTGCTGCTGCACCTGTTGAGAATAATGCTTTTGCTGCCTCCTGTGCCTTCTGTGCTTCTTCTTCACCGTGAACCAGTTTTGTAAGCTCGAATGCAAGGATCTCTTTTGCTGTGTTAAGCTGTGCACCTTCCCAGCTGTCCATCTTGTCGATCTCTTCTAATGGAAGGAATGTCAGCATACGGATGCATTTTAACACGTCTGCATCTGCAACATTTCTCCAGTACTGGTAGAATTCGAATGGTGATGTCTTGTTAGGATCAAGCCATACAGCACCGCTCTGTGTCTTACCCATCTTTTTACCTTCTGAGTTCAGAAGCAGTGTGATCGTCATAGCAGAAGCGTCTTTTCCGAGTTTACGACGGATCAGTTCTGTACCTGCAAGCATGTTGCTCCACTGATCGTCCCCGCCAAACTCAAGGTTACATCCGTATTTCTGGTATAACTCATAGAAGTCATATGCCTGCATGATCATATAGTTGAACTCAAGAAAGCTGAGTCCTTTTTCCATTCTCTGCTTGTAGCACTCTGCTGTCAGCATACGGTTAACGGAGAAATGTGCTCCGACTTCACGTAATACTTCGATGTAGTTCAGTCCCATCAACCAGTCAGCGTTATTAACCATTAATGCTTTTCCCTCGGAAAAATCGATAAAACGGGACATCTGTTTTTTGAAGCATTCACAGTTGTGGTTGATTGTTTCCTTTGTCATCATCTGACGCATATCTGTTCTTCCGGATGGGTCACCGATCATAGCTGTACCGCCACCGATCAGTGCGATCGGTTTGTTTCCTGCCATCTGCAGTCTCTTCATCAGACACAGTGCCATGAAATGTCCTACATGAAGACTGTCTGCTGTCGGATCAAATCCGATGTAGAATGTAGCCTTTCCATTGTTGACCAAGTCTTTGATCCTGTCTTCGTCTGTTACCTGTGCGATCAGACCTCTTGCAACGAGTTCTTCATAAATTCCCATTTTTATTCTCCTTTTATTATGTTAATGATTTACAGAATTCTCACTTTACTTCAGCTTGCAAATATGCTTTTCAGAAAGCAATTTTCCCTCATAACTGGTCAAAAAAGTCCTTATCCAATCAATATTGGATAAGGACGATATTAACCGTGGTACCACCTTTATTTCGCTGATTACCTGCGTATTCAGCCTCATTCAATCTGCGTGTTCACAGACCTTTGCACTATAACGTGTGCCCGACGTCACAGCCTACTTTCAAAAACACTCATAATTCTTATCGTGTATCATTTCGGTGTGCAGCTCCAAGACGTATTCATTCTTCACTCTTTCATGCGCCTCTCATCAACCGGCAGCTTTCTGTATGGGTGTGTGAATCACTACTTCTTCTTTTCCAAGCCTTTGTGATATCTGTATATTATTTTCCTGTCTGTGTTAAAGACTAACTGATTTGATGAACTTTGTCAAGATGATTTTTAATCTCCATCTTTTATTTTTTCAAAAAGTTGCAGCCATGCTCCTGCAATTATTTCATTTCCATATTCTGTCAGATGAATACCATCCGTTGTAACACTCTCATATCCTGCTTTTTTCTGCTTTCAATATTATCATGTCCTGAAGCGCAAGAAAGTCCGCATGATATTTTTCTGCAATCTTTTTTCGATTCTTTCTGTCTGTTTTATTCCCGGAATCCAGTTTTCATACATTCTGGGATATGGCACTATAAATGGCGACATACAGATAAGCTTTGCATCCGATTGCTCTGTAATTTCTTTTTTCACAATGGCTTCATAACAGGCTTCAAACTGCTGTTCTTCCAGGCTCTTTCCTGTATTCATCATAACTCCGACGTCATTGCATCCTATCAGAATGCTTACGACATCGTCGTTTTAAAATGCATTCCTTCTCCAATATACGTTTCACTCCATGAATCGTGAATCCATCATGTCCTCGATTCATAATGTCGTACTTCTTCCTTCCGCCGTCACTGTCATTCAACTTCTCAGCCACCATATTCACATAACCGTTTCCCAGTGGATTTTCTAAAAAGCAATGACTGGCATCTGTAATACTGTCACCTAAAAATATAATCTTTTTCATCTGTCCTTAACACCAAATGGCCTTATACTATAAATTGCATGAATTATAATTCCTGTCCGTCCTTAATTACCATCTTAAGCTCCAAATTCTCGTCTAATAATACGATATTCGCTTTCTTTCCCGGTGCGATCGAACCATATGTATCTTCAATTCCAAGACTCTTAGCCGGATTGATCGTCGCACATGCAATAGCTTCAAGTGGGATCTCCATCTTTTTAACTACTGTACGCAGGCAGTCGCAGGTTTGCTGATCCAGCTGATACCAGTGTCGCATGATCATGCCGGTCGTCCGGCATTCCGGTTGCCCATCATCTTCAGGAACGCTCCCATCATCTTGCTGCTCTTACCATAGATGGGTGGATATGTACACCGTCACAGATAATTTCTGCCATTACATGTGCACTGTCGGACACTGCTCCTACAACACCCGGTTCACGGTGAGTGAATGCAGGCATCGCATTAAAGAGATGTACGGCATGATTTGCTCCGGCATCGAATGCTGCTTTCGCATGTGCATAATCCGCATTGGTATGTGCAAGCGAAATGTTCACTTTATCTTTCATTGCTTCTACAAATGCAACTGCGTCCTCGCTTTCTTCCGGCGCAAGTCCTACAAACTTCACAAGTCCTTCCGAAGCATCAAGGAATCTCTGACAAATGGCCGTATCACAAGGCATGATATTTCTTTCATCCTGCGCTCCTTTTTTCACCGGGCTGATGAACGGGCCTTCCATGTTCACGCCTACAAGATCCGCTCCCTTCGGATTCTGTTCTTTTTGTATTCTGCTGCTGTTCTTAAGATATCTTCCAGTTCTTCTACCGGAAGTGTCATCGTTGCCGGTGCGATTGTTGTAACACCCACAGAAGCCTCATATTTTGCAATATTTTCAATAGCCTCTTTACTGTTATCACAGAAGTCATCTCCCATACACCCGTGGAAATGCAGATCGATCAGTCCCGGAATTGCGTATGCCCCCTGTCCGTCAACGACTTCTTCCCCAGCATATCCGGTACGTTTTCTGTCGTGTAAATGCTTTTCGATCTTGTCATCGTGAACAACAATGCCGCCTGCTGTAAATTTCTTATCTTCTGTATAAACGATTACATTTTTGATTATCATTTTATATATCCTCCATTTTATTTTTTCCCAACATACCTCTTAACATTCTAAAAACTCCTGTGCATCCCTTCTCCTTCTTCAGTGCACGCAGTGTATTATCATGCAGAACTTCTTTTCATATTTATCCTGTTCCAAATAGTAAGAATAGATAATATCAAGCATGACCAAAATCGGGAACTGCGGTGAGATTACATTCCCATGATTCAGGTGTCTGAGTGATGGAATCAGAACAACTTCTGTGCAGAACTGCTCGAAGTCACCCCGGTTGTTCGCCGTAAAAAGAATCGTTTTCGCACCTTTCCGATATGCTTCTTTCAGAAGAAACAAGACCTCTTCCTTGGATCCGCTGATACTGATTCCGAATACGAGGCTTCTTCTGTCCTGGAATACCGCCTGCATACGCATCATATCTCTTTCTACCAGCGAATCAATATCCACACCGATTCGCATAAAAACGCAGTTCCATCTCTCTTGCTGCCAGACCGGAACTTCCAGTTCCGCACACGAACACACGCTCCGCCTGATTCAGATATCTGCTGATCCTTGCAATCTGCGCCTCATCCACCAGACTGTAAGTCTTATTCAGAAGTTCCTGATACGCATTCAGGATCATACGCGTATTTCCGGTAATCTTTTCCTGTTTCTCTACAAATGTCTCCTCATATTGATAAATGAATTCTTTGTATCCGTGATATCCGCATTTTCTTCGCAAATCTGGATAACGACGCTTCTGATACGAAGAGTCTCTCGGAAATGGATTTTGATGAAAAATCCACTTTCTTTCTGTTCTGTATAAAAAATCTGCGATATTCCGTTCCACTGTCGTAAATTTGTCATAGTTTGATTCAATAATCGGAATTACTGATTTTACATAATATTCCATATCTTACTATTCCTGCTTCTTTATTTTATAACTCCAGACTATGCATGTCTTCCCTGAAAATGATAGAATGCGCCTAACATACCGGCATTGTTCTGGTTTTTGGCAAATGCGATACTTGTATGTTTCCCACATGCTGGACACCAGGTATTTTTCCACTGCTTTTTCAATCTTGTCCTTCAGGAATGCTTCCTGCGCCATGATTCCGCCGCCAAGTACGACAACTTCCGGATTCACTACATAGCAGATATTGGCAATTCCTTTTCCAAGTACATCCACCATCTCGTCAATTGCACGGTTACAGATCTCATCGTCTTTTTTCGCCTCTTCGAAAATGTGATATCCGCTCCAGTTTTCGGTTGGTTCTTCCTTCCACGCAGCTACTTTCTTTGTCAGGATGCTTGCTGCTCCGAGTGTCTGGAAATCACTGTCATCCATATGCATATATCCAACTTCACATGCACTGTTGCTGAATCCGTGGAACACTTCACCATTCAGAAGGATACAGCCGCCGATTCCGGTTCCGATCGTCAACATCACTGCTAGCCTTGCTTCCTGCAGCCGCACCTGCTTTATACTCTGCAAGTCCGGCACAGTTTACATCATTTTCCACTTCACATGGAATTCCGAATCGTTCTTCTACTGTCTTTTTTAAATGCCGTTCCGATATAATTCGGGATCAACGGTGCAGAATAGAAGATTTCTCCTTTTTCGATGTCCACCATACCTGCAGTAGAGATACACACACCTGCATCTGCTTCACCTTTTAACTCTTCTACGATACCGATCACTTTCTCAAGGATCGCCGGTCCGCCATTTTTGTGCTTCTGTCTTCATTTCTTTTTTTAACAGTATATTTCTGCATTTCGCTTACAATCCCATATTTGATGGCTGTGCCGCCGATATCAATACTTATATATTTTTTCATTTTCTTCTTTTCCTCTTTCACTATCCTTCATTATACTCGTTAGGCCAGAAAAGGGCAAACCGTTCTTTCATGGTTTGCCCTCGACTTTTCTGATTAGATCTTTACTTTGAATATTGCCTTTTTTGATGGCTTCCGGTTCCTGAACCTGAACCGCTGTTCTGTGTCCGTCACTTGGATAACAGATCAGGAAATCTCCATCTGTCAGGACTACTGAAGAATTTTTTTCTCCATCCATTGGAAGAAAATCATCTTTTTCCACAAAATCTTTTAATTCCATATTCTGAATGAAGTTCAGATCGATCTGTTCATTTCCATGGATCATTACATGGACGTCCAGATAATTTTTATGTGCTTCCCAGAAACGTTCTTCTGGTGTTGTTGTTGTATATTCTACGATATTGACAAACAGTCTGTCACCATCGATTTCATGACTTCCTTTTCATAAGATGCAATATCGTGTGTTTTTGCATATTCAAAGCACTCTTTTACCTGTTCTTCTAAGAATGGGAATTCTGATAAATTATTGATATTTCCAAAAATCACGAAAATCGTCACTCCTTCTTTTTTGTAAATGGTTGTGTTAGGAGCAGGTACGGAATTGTCTCCCTTTTGCCTTTCTCCAGATAATACTTGCCGGGATACCAATTACCAGTGATACTACAATTGAGATGATTGAGTATGACCAGATTGATACGTGATCAGCAGGTACGAAGTATTTGATGTATACCATTACGCCTGATGCAACGATGAATGCACATACTGCACCAAATGTATTGGCAACCTTTGTAAATGCTCCAAGGATAAATGTTCCGATCAGGATACCAAGTACCAGTCCCATGAATCCATTGAACCATTCGTATGCAGATTTTACTCCGCCGTTAGCCAGTACCATAGCAACTACGATTGCGAAGATACCAACGATCAGAGATACATACTGTCCGATCTTTGTCTGTTTCTCAAAGCTTAATTCTTTCTTAGAAAGTCTTGCCTGGATATCCAGTGTCCAGCTTGATGCTACAGAGTTCAGACCTGTAGAAAGTGTAGACTGTGCTGCTGCATAAATAGCTGCTAACAGAAGTCCTGTTACACCAACCGGAAGCTCAAATGCGATGTAAGATGCGAAGATCTGGTCCTGAGCTGCTGCCGGTGGAAGTGTATTCTGCTGATAGAATACGTATAATCCTGTACCGATCAGGTAGAATACTGTTGCGATGAAGATTGATAATCCTCCGTTTGCAAGCATCATTTTGTTCAGTTTCTTTGTATCAGTTGTTGTTGTAAAACTCTGTACAATATCCTGGCTTGATACGTAAGATGCCATTGTATTGAATCCGGCACCAACGATCATGATGAATACGCTGTCTTTAAAAATGTTAGCATTGAAGATCGGCTGATCTACAGCAAGGAACTTATGCTCTGTTGTCAGTGCATGTGCGATTGCTCCAAATCCACCATCTAAGTGTGCTAACAGGAAGATCAGTGCAAATGTAACACCGATCAGAAGTACAGATCCCTGGATGAAGTCTGTCCAAAGTACGGATTTCAGACCTCCTGTGTATGAGTAAATAATAGCAATGATACCCATGATAATGATCAGTAAGTTTACGCTGATTCCAGTCAGACTTCCAAGTACCATACATGGAAGGTACATGATGATTGACATACGTCCGATCTGGTAAATGATGAACATTACAGCTCCAAGTACACGAAGTCCTTTGCTTTCAAATCTCAGTTCCAGATAATGATATGCTGTATCAATATCCAGTTTGCTGTAGATTGGCAGGAAAGAATTTAATCGTGATCGGGATAGCTAACAGCATACCAAGCTGTGCGAACCACATGATCCATGTTCCTGCGTATGAGTTTCCTGCTAATGACAGGAATGAAATCGGACTTAACAGTGTTGCGAAAATTGATACGGAAGTTACCCACCACGGTACAGTTCCGTCTCCTTTAAAATACTCTTTTCCTTTCATTTCTTTCTTTGCGAAATGAAGGCCGGCGAACAGTACAGCCGCGAGATAAATTACTAAAATGACTAAATCTACTACGGTAAAACCCTTGCATCGTCTCTCTCCTTACAGATATTTTTCTTTCACGTATTTTTTATATAATCTTACAGATATTTAGCTTTTTTGCGTCGCGAACCATCTTAGCTGCTTCTTCAACAATAGCCATGTCTTCTTCTACTAATGCCGGCAGTGGCTCTCTTACTCCGCCAAGTTCCAGACCTTCGTTGATCTTTAACATAGCTTTGATCACTGCGTACATATTTCCGTGTGCAGAGCACATCTTATAGATAATCTCATCACAAGCATACTGGATTTCTCTTGCTTCTTCCATCTTTCCGGCTCTTACATACTCGTCTAATTTCAGATATAATTCCGGCATAACTCCGTATGTACCACCGATTGCTCCTTCAGCTCCGATGACACGTCCGCTCATGAACTGTTCATCTGGTCCGTTGAAGATGATGTAGTCAGGGCCTGCTGCCTGTTTGAACATCTGGATATCCTGTACCGGCATAGAAGAGTTCTTAACACCAATTACGTTAGGATTCTTTCTCATCTCTGCAAAAAGTCCCTGTGTAAGAGCTACTCCTGCAAGCTGTGGAATGTTGTAGATTACGAAGTCTGTGTTTGGTGCTGCTGCACTGATGTCATTCCAGTACTGAGCGATTGCATACTCTGGCAGGTGGAAGTAGATCGGTGGGATTGCTGCGATTGCATCAACTCCAAGGCTTTCTGCATGTCTTGCAAGCTCCTGGCTGTCTTTTTGTGTTGTTGCATGCAACGTGTGCGATTACTGTAAGCTTTCCTTCTGCTGCTTTCATAACGTTCTCAAGGATGATCTTACGGTCTTCTACGCTCTGGTAGATACATTCTCCTGATGAACCGTTAACGTATACACCTTTTACACCTTTTTCTACGAAGTATTTTGTCAGTGCCTGTACGCCTTCCGGACTTACATTGCCTTCGTTGTCATAACATGCATAGAATGCTGGGATCACGCCTTTGTACTTTTCAAGATTTCTCATTGTTTTTTCTCCTTTTCTTTTTTGATATATTGCTTTATCTTTTTATAATGTTATCAATAAATCCTTTAGGGAATTATCTTTCCATTTCTTCCACAAATGTTTTTGTGATCAGCTGTGGTCTTGTGATAATAGAACCGACAACAACGCTGTATGCTCCAAGTTCGATCACGTGTTTTGCTTTTTTCCGGTGTATTGATATTACCTTCTGCGATCACTCTGTGTTTTGCTTTTGCAACAATCTTTCTTAAGATTTCAAAATAATTTGCCTCGATCTTATCGCCCTTTACTCTGCTCTGTGTAACCAACCATTGTAGTTCCGATGAAGTCAAATCCAAGTTCATCCGCATGCAGTGCTTCTTCCACTGTAGAACAGTCTGCCATGAATAACTGATCCGGATATTTTGCTTTTACTTCTTTAAAGAACTCATCAGTGTCTTTCCGCCTGGTCTCTTAGAAATAGTAGCATCCATAGCGATGATTTCCGGTTTTACTTCCATCAGTTCTTCGATTTCTTTCATCGTTGGTGTAATGTAAATATCGCTGTCATCATAATCTCTCTTTACGATTCCGATGACCGGAAGGTCAACCTGTGACCGGATCTCCTTGATATCTTCTTTTGTATTTGCACGAATTCCAACTAGCACCTCCCTGTTTTGCAGCCAGTGCCATTCTTCCCATAATGAATGAAGAATGTAATGGTTCATCCGGTAATGCCTGACATGATACAATTAATTTACCCTTCAGATTTTCAACTTTCTGATTCATCTTTTTTGTTCCCTCCTTCGTTCTGCAATCAGTATAGTATTGTTCGATTTTATTTTCAAGTACCTTTGCAGTTCTTGAAACTCCTTTCATATTTTTCAATTCTTCTCTCTTTTTCCTATTTTTAAATCTTCGTTTTTTATGCAATATGCACAATTCCAGGTAGTTTCTTTCCAGTTTTGAAAGTAGTTTCAGTTCTTGCCATTTCACTTGAAAATTCATTTATAATGTATATACTGGTATTCAGAAAACATTTTATAACAAAAAACAATTGAATAAGGAGAAAAGGTTATTATTATGGTAATTTATAAAGCAAAAGACTATCAGGATATGAGCCGTAAAGCAGCAAACATTATTTCTGCACAGATCATTATGAAACCAAACTGTGTACTTGGACTTGCAACCGGATCTTCACCGGTCGGTACTTATAAACAGCTGATTGAATGGTATAAGAAAGGTGATCTTGATTTTTCTCAGGTTACAAGCGTGAACCTCGATGAATACAAAGGACTCAGTCCGGAAAATGACCAGAGCTACAGATATTTCATGAACACCAATCTTTTCGATCATGTAAATATCGATAAAACACGTACTTTCGTTCCGAACGGACTGGAAGCAGATTCTGACAAAGCCTGCAGTGAATACAATGAGATCATTCGCAAACAGGGCGGTGTAGACCTCCAGCTTCTCGGTCTTGGACACAACGGACATATCGGATTCAACGAACCAGGTGCCGCTTTTGAGAAAGAGACACACTGCGTAGATCTGACAGAAAGTACAATTGAAGCCAATAAGCGTTTCTTCGAATCTGAAGATGATGTTCCGAGACAGGCTTATACAATGGGAATCAAGAATATCATGCAGGCCAAGAAAATTCTGGTTGTTGTAAGCGGAGAAGATAAGGCGGATATCTTAAAAGAGGTCTTATACGGACCAATTACTCCGGAAGTTCCTGCTTCTATCCTTCAGCTTCACAATGATGTTACGATTGTGGCTGATGAAGCAGCACTCAGTAAGATTGATATGTAATATGAATAAAAAAATCCCGGTATGTGAATCAGACATTTTTGAGCATCCAGCTCATTGTCATTTCTCATACCGGGATCTTTTTTCTGTATTCGATTATGCTTGCGGCAGCCGGACTATTTTTTGTGAAGCTGCTTTTTTTTTCTTCCTGCAATGATCAGTATAGCGGATATCACTACAATCGTGCCTGCCAACAGCTGAGAGACCGGAAGTCCAACTTTCGGCAATAAAAGCTGATCTGTTCTGAGGCTTTCGATCCAGAATCTGCCAAGACCATACCCCAAGAGATAGATCAGGAAGACTTCCCCATCGAATTTCTTATGCTTGCGGTACAACAGCATGATGATCAGCACCATCAGACACCACAGGGATTCGTACAGGTAGGTCGGATGAACCTGAATATACATGACTCCTTTGACTGTCTCGGCATGATTCCACATCTTTGTTGTGATGTCCGAACTTCTTACCGCATCCACCGGAAGTCTCATAGCAAACAGTCCATTCGTATATTCCCCAAAGGCTTCTCTGTTGAAGAAGTTCCCCCATCTTCCGATCATCTGTCCGGTGATCAGACCAAATCCGCCGGTGTCAAATAACAGGAACGGTGATAATTCACGGATGTTGATGATACTCTTAATATCGTCTTTATACATATCCCAGGAGAAGATCACATAATATGCCCTTGCTCCGATAATTGAAAAGATAACTCCATATTGCCAGATCATAATAATCTTCTACGTTCTGATGCGTACGCTTTTGCTTTCCATTACCGCCATCAAAAGTCCCGCAAGTATTCCCGATTCTATGACGATTCCATAATATGCAATATCAAATCCAAATACGGTGATATGATTCCGACAGATTTTAAATGAATTCCCCAGATTAGGGGAAAATCAATGTGTTCTAGTGCATTGAAACAGCATACCATGCCCTTTTCTATTTTCATCCATGTGTTTTCAGCATTCTTGATTATACATTAAAACGGAACAGCATGATATCTCCGTCTTTTACCACATAGTCTTTTCCTTCCAGACGGATCAGACCCTTTTCTTTTGCTGCTGCATGGCTTCCGCATGCGATCAGATCATCGTAAGATACAACTTCTGCACGGATGAATCCACGCTCAAAGTCAGAGTGGATCTTCCCTGCTGCCTGTGGTGCCTTCGTTCCTTCTGTGATTGTCCATGCACGAACTTCCGGCTCACCTGCTGTCAGATAACTGATCAGTCCAAGCAGCTTATAACTTGCTTTGATCAGTTTTTCCAGACCTGATTCCTCTAATCCAAGATCCTCCAGGAACATTTTTTTTCATCATCATCCAATTCTGAAATCTCTGCCTCGATCTCTGCACATACAACGAATACTTCACTCTGCTTCCCTTTTGCATATTCACGAACAGCCTGTACACCTTCGTTAAGCTGCATCATCTGCAAGATCATCTTCAGATACATTTGCCGCATAGATAACCGGTTTGTATGTCAGAAGATTATAGCTTTCCAGCCATGCCTGTTCTTCCTCGTCATCTGCTTCTTCGAATGTCTTTGCAAGCTTTCCATCTTCCAGATGCGCCTTGATCTTGTTCAGAAGTGCAAGCTTTTTTGCAGCAGATTTGTCATTTCTTGCAACCTTTGGAAACTTTGGAAATTCTTCTTTCCAGGATCTCAAGGTCAGAAAAGATCAGCTCTAAGTTGATCGTCTCGATGTCACGAAGTGGGTTGATGCTTCCGTCTACGTGTACAATATTGCTGTTCTCGAAGCATCTTACAACATGAACGATAGCATCAACCTCACGGATGTTGGCAAGGAACTGGTTTCCAAGACCTTCTCCTTTGAAGCTCCCTTTGACAAGTCCGGCAATATCAACGAATTCAATTGCTGCCGGGATGATTTTCTTGGTATGATACATCTCACCCAATACATTTAACGTTCATCCGGTACGGTTACAACACCTACGTTCGGGTCAATTGTACAGAAAGGATAGTTAGCTGACTCTGCTCCTGCCTTAGTAAGTGAGTTGAACAGTGTACTTTTTCCTACATTTGGTAATCCTACGATTCCAAGTTTCATTTCTTCTATTTCCTCCTATAAATCCTTTGATTTCAAGGGATTTCAGCATACTTATTTTTGCAAGTGGGCCATTTAGTGGGACATCATATTGCCATAAGTGCTTCTGCTACCAAGTCCATTTCTTTTTTTTTCTTTTCTTCCTCGGTAGTATGAACATATAAGTTCATCGTAATTCCAATATTTGAATGGCCCAGTAACATCTGAAGTGTTTTCGGTTTCATTCCTGCTTCAATACATCTGGTAGCAAAAGTATGTCTCAAGATATGCATCGAAAATCTTGAAATTTTGCTTTATCACAGATTTTAAACAGCGCTGTATCATATGTACTGTTCTTAACCGGTGTTCCTTTTTCGACACAGAAACACAAATTCTTTCCATTCTGTTGAAATTTTGAAATCCTCTTATTCTTTTCTTTTTTGTTTTTTAGTATAGCAACCGCTTCTTCTGTTAAGGGTATCGTACGGTAGCCTGATTTACTCTTTTTGGTTCTCCGATACGCCACTCCTTTGCACTATAACGATATTCCATACTTCTGCGAATCTGAATTGTTTTGGATTTAAAATCGACATCTTCCCATTTCAATCCTACCAATTCGCCTGTTCGCAATCCGGTTTGTAGTATAAAACGATACTGATTTTCATAGCTTTGACCTTCTGCGTATTGTAAAAATATTTTTTGTATGTCTCTTGTTAAAGCAACCTTCTTCTCAGATGGCTTTCCCATATCACTTTTCACAGATTTTTTTTGCAGGGATTGCTACACAGGACTTCATTTTCTTTTGCATACTCAAACATGTTGTATAATGCAATTCTTGCCTGATAAATTGTAGATGTACGATACCCTGATCTGCCATATCATAAAATATTTTCTGACAGTGAAGTGGTTTCACGTCTGATAGTGTCATCTTCCCAATTACCGGTTTAATATTTTAATATATCTCTCCGTATAATTGCGAACAGTATTTGAACGGACTGTTTTTTTTTTATCCCAATCCAATAATCAAACCATTGATCGACCAGCATATCTGATGGCATTGAAATATCACTGTGTTCATCCACATAAGTCGCATCAGCAATCCATGCTCTGCACTCTTGTAGCTTTTTGAATCGTTTATGTTTTTCTCTTTCCAAACCGATCTACAAATCTGGCTGAGTATAATCCCGTACTTTCCTGGGTTATTCCTTTGCCAAGTTCTTTGCCTTTAAATCTTTTCCCATATTTCAGCTCCTCTCATAAGAAGCCCCTAATACAGTACCTTGTATTATACCATAGCATTTTATTTTTGTGAATATTCATTTTCATCTCATCTTCTGTCATTCATTTATATTTCCACACTTTCCGAAATGAATTTTTCAAATTCTTTTTTCTTTACAAGTTTTTTCGTACCTACGTAAAGCACAAACGGACATCTCGGTTCTTTCAAAAGACTACTTATTCTGTTTTGTCCGATATTACTGTATTCTATTGCCTCTTCAATTGTAAGAGCCACTTTTTCACATATTGCAACATATTGTTTGTTCATAAAATCCTTATTGTTTAACGTGCGTAGCATTCACTTCTATCCGCAATACACACGATCATTCTTTGTATTCAACAACGTTTTCGCTTTCTCCATTTTCATACTTGCAATCACTTCTCGTTTGCTTGTGCCTCCAACATACATAGGTGTACACATTTCTAAAATATGGTCATAGATACGCTTTTATCCAACATGGTCTCGCTTTTTATTTCTTTCAGCGGAAGATTCGTTGTGATGATTAAAGGTCGTCCCGAACGGATCCTGCGATCTATGACGCTAAAAATAATTCCTAACGCATATTCTGAATTTCGTTCCACACCAAGATCATCAATAATTAAAGCTGGTAAGAAGCCAATGCATTGATATATTCCGTTTTGTCTGCCAGTGGAAATATATCATCGATAATGGTATTGAAATTTGTCATCTTTACTGTTACTTTCGTTTGAGAAGATCATTGGCAATACACCCGGCAATATAACTTTTCCCGGTACCAACCGGTCCCCAGAACAAACAGCCTATATGGTTTCTTTTCATTTCATCCCAGTTATCAACATAGCTTTTAGCCTTATGTATTACAGCATCTGACATATCCGCATTCTCAAATGTCCACTCTTCCATTCTGCTCTCGTCAAAACAGATGCTCGTATTTCTACTGACTAATTCTCGGTATTCTTTGTCTTTAAAATATTTTTGTTCTTCTTCATATGCTTTTTCTGTCACAGGCACATTGCCTGGAATGTTTCTTCATTCCCATAAAACCTCCCTCAGGAAAAAATGCTTCTTTCTGCTTCCCCACAGACTTTGCAGTATTGCAAACCATCACTGCCTACACATACAATATCTTCTTCTCTCATCACAAACTCTCTCCTTTCCCATAGTAATAATTTACTTCATGATATTTATTTCTTTTATATTTCTCAGTTACTTTACTAGGTGCCACATTTCCGGCTTCTGCACAGCCATTTTTACAACTAGATGATGGTTGCTTTTCCGACTCTGCCACAGCCATCTTTTTCAACCGCCTTATCATCAACCGTCTGTAAACCTATCTCATCAGATGGAATTTTTTACATATAAATGATTGGGTTTTGAAAAACCACCAGATCTGCGAACCAATAGTCCCACATCATCTAATTCCTTCAATGCTGTTTTTACAGAAGATTTACATTTATCAATTTGAACAGACAATTCCTCTATCGGAAAAATCAGATAAACATTTCCATACTTATCTATCCAGCTATTCTTTCTCGATATCCGTGCCCGGTCATACAAAATCATATAAAGAAATTTTGCAGTTTGAGAAATTCTCATCTTTAGCAAAAACTTCGGAAACTGGAAGCATTGAAGCATCTGCTCTGACTCCTTCATGTATTCATATTTCATTCTTTTCTCGCCTCATTTCTGTTTCTAATTGTTGTAAAAATCATTTTATGCCGGCTAAAAAATGTTCTTACACATATACAAAAGATGAAGGGCATAAATACAGCCTCTTAATGAAAAATTTTTATTTTTCCTGCAAGAAGTCCCAGCACCTTTATTATCTTATGATAAGTCCTTCTTGTCCTGTTCAAGTTACCTCTATTCCGAAAAAAATATCGTCAAAATTCCATTCGATTTCGATTTCATCCTGACTATGAACACGGATCACCTTGATAATCTCACGCAACTTCTCTGTATCGAACTTCGAATTCCCAAGAAATCTTTTAGTTTTATTTTATCAGAAAGTTCGTTTTGTTCAAGAAGCTTTTTGCTATTCTCTGCATCTTCTATCTTTCGTTTTATTTCATCCAACTGTACACTTACCTTTTCAGCTCTCTGCTTATACAAATCACGATCTATACGACCATCTTTATAATCATCATAGAGCTTCATCTTTTCTGAGGTCAACTGTCGGCTCTGTTTTTGCAATTCTGCGGTATTAATCTCTTTGTCGTCGCATTGCCTTTGGAAGATACTTTCTTTTCTTTTTCCAATATTGACGCTGCATACTGATGAACAAGCCCAAGGATATTCTCCTCCAGCGGTTCCCGCCGGATCACCAGACTTCGACACACAGGATCTCCATTGGTTCGGGCATCTGAGCATTTTAGCAGATGCTCCGTTTCTTTTAGTAAAGAATGCCCGCAGTTAGCACATAGCAACAATGCCGGCTGTTTTTACGTCTTTCCAGAGTAAAATTGGTGCGTGATTCCGCAACACTTCTCTTCTTTTTCGGATGCATTTCATTTGCTTTTTTCAAACAATTGCCTGTCTATAATTGCCGTATGATGATTTTCCAGGCGAACCCATTCTGTTTCATCATTCAGAACTGCTTTATGGCCAGTATGCATACTACAACGCGTTTTGCCCAAGATCCTGGTTCCAATATAAATCTCATCCCGGACAATTGCCGCTACTGTCGTAGGGCTCCAGTGTTTCTTTTTGATCGTGTCAAACCTCTGGAACTGCACCTGATCCCCTCTTGATAATTTCTGCTCATCACAAGTAGCAATCGCCTGTCTGTTCAATTCCCTTGTAATATCTGCAAAACTTGTTCCCTCCGCTGCCATCTGAAAAAATCATTTTCACGACTTTTGCAGCCTCCGGATCAACTTCCAGCCTTCCATCTTTTCCTTTTTATAGCCATATCTGGCATTTACCGGAAGGCGTGTACCATTTCTCGTTCTTGTCTGCATTGCTGATGAAATTTTCTTGGACAAATCCAGGCTATACATATTGTATACCAGATTCTGCAATGCCACATTCATTCCACCAGTCATTCCGCTGCTTGCTGCACTGTCATAGCTGTCATTAATCGAAATAAATCGAATCTGCAGAAGTGGAAAATATATTCAATATAAAATCCAACTTCCAGATAGTCTCTTCCGAATCTGGAAAAGTCTTTTACAACTACACAGCCGATTTCTCCACTTTTCATGTCATCCTGCAGCTGTTGAAATCCCTGCCTTTTAAAATGAGTACCGCTGACACCGTCATCCACATATTCCAGAATATCTAACTCAACTACACCCAGCTCATCAATTACAAATGATTTTAACAGAATTCTCTGAGAAGTTACACTGTCGCTCTCTTTTTTTGGCTCTGCCATCTACATTGTCATCTTCTGCGGATAAACGGATGTAAACAGCTGTTTTTCTATGATCTGTCATCTTGACTGCGCCTCCTTCTCTTTCTTTAATTTCTGTAAATCTGCAAACTGATCGTCATATACCAGCTTGATCTCATAATCATACTTACCATGGATAATAATTGAATCCACAAAGGCATCTGCCATTTCTTTTTGTCAGCTTACGCTTTGACATATAAGTATGTATCACTTTTCCCCATCCTTCCTCGATATGATAATCCTTGGAATACCGTACCTGTGCCGCCAATACTACATCCAGGCGGTTCTTGATGTTTTCTATTTCATTGGAATAGATACAGGGAAAACTGCATGTATTCTTCTTCTGTAATCAGACGTTCCGAATAATCCTCATATAAATCAGATTTACGCTTGCTGATCCTGCTCAACTCCCGCCGAAGTTTTCCCCACTTCCTTATCCAGAAGCAAATACTGTGTCTGGTTTTGGAAGCAGAATTCATTTCACGAATCATTTTTTCTGTATCCAATACGGTTTTTCATATGTGTTTGGATCGGGCGAAGGACGTCTTCATCCACATATTCTTTTTTGACTCTGTGCCCCTTACACTGATTTCCTCCGATTTATGGTTCGCATCTGCACCACAGATATAAAAATGTCCCTGTTTTTTCTTTTCTGGACAACGCCATGCGGTTGCCACAGCCTCCGCACCATATCTTTCCTGTATAGAAATTATGATTTCGAATGGCCCCATTGTTCTGCTGATGTTTCTTCTTATATGCTTCCGTATATTCCTGGATTTTAGATTGTACCTGTTGAAACAACTCTCTATCTATAATTCCTTCATGGGTGTTCTCCACATGCAGCCACTCGCTCTCCGGTAGGTTTCTCTGCTTGTTTCCTGGAAAACACTCTGCTGATATTTTCCAAATACAGAATCACCTGTGCAATGAACATCCTGAAGTACACGTTTCACTTCATAATTATTCCAAGGTTTTGACTCCGGAAGCGGCTTTTCACCGGTTTTATAAATTTTCTCTGTAAAGTCGGCGAAAAAATCCATCTTTATTGAGCTGTTTTGCAATATCACTATAATTCCTGCCATCCATATACATAGAAAATATTCTTTTCAAATGTTCTGCAGCTTCATCATCAACAATCAGCTGATGATGTCTGTCCTGTTCTGATTTCTGTAATCCATAAGGTTCCCATGCACCAGTAAATTTTCCTTCTTTCCACAGGGCTTTTTTTTTTGGCACTGCTGCTCTTTTTTGCAAGGTCTTTGGAATAAAACTCATTGATGATATTTTTAAGGGAACTGTCAGATCCACTCCCTCACGGAAAGAATCAAAGTCATCCGTCACAGCAAGAAACCGCACATGAAAAAAACGGAAATACACGCTCAATATAATTACTTGTCTCTACATAATTCCTTCCAAGTCTGGATAGATCCTTTACAATCACACAGTTAATTTTTTCCATGCTTGATATCTTCCATCATCTGCGTAAAACCAGGACGGTCGAAATTTGTACCAGAATAATCAGAATCCTTATATATTTCTGCAACTGCGATGTCTTCCGTATCTGCCACAAAGTTTTTCATCAGTTCCACCTGGGTTTCTATCGTTCCTCTTTCTAAGGTTTCTTCTGTTTCCATTGAAATTCTGGCATACAATCCTGCCCGGAACGGTCTGCTCACCTCTGTCTGGACGGTTGCACTGCTGACTACTTCCGGAATGTTTTTCCTGCTCTTTCGTGCCATTTTATACAACCTCCTTTACATTGACCTGCAGATTGTTATCATCATCTATTACCATATCAACTC
>VOFG01001235.1_pt1 | contig 37681 bp, 71 predicted proteins | sample 5384171 | NCBI WGS metagenome assembly VOFG01 (sample SAMN12384726, study PRJNA508395) | human gut metagenome | isolation source: healthy gut F | host: Homo sapiens
TTACAGAAAGCACAAGAATATTTTTCAATGTTTGCTATGAAAAAGTGATAAAAGATGAGGAATATTAATTTAATTATAGTAAGACGTATGTTATAATTAAAAAATACTATTTAATATAGTGCTTTATGAAATTAAAGGTAAAGGGGAGATATTTAAACAATGGCAAGAGATAAAGTCAGCACAGATATATTATGGAAGGACAGGAAGAGAATTCTCTTCCTCGGACTTCCATGGTCATTTACAAGATATAGTGTATCTAAGGACAGATTCTTTATAAGCAAAGGATTTTTCAGCGTTAAAGATGATGAGGTAAGACTGTATCGTATTATGGATATTTCATTGGAGCGCTCATTCATGCAGAGACTTGTCGGAGTAGGAACTATTAAAGTATGCTCTGGAGACAAGACAATGGGTGACTTTGAGATTAAGAATATCAAGAGGCCTAAGGCTACTAAGGAGCTGTTATCAGATCTTGTGGAGAAGCAGAGAGATATCAAGAGAGTTGTCAACAGAGAGAATATGATTGACGGTCATGACCATTCAGATGGTCATGCGGATATTGATGACTTTGACAATAATGATGACGATGCACCATTTGACAGATAATTTGTAAAAATGTATTGACAGCTATATAGAAAGATGATATTTTAATAGTTAGTTAAAGTTAACTGATGTAACGGGTATCCAGTTAGGATATCCGTTATTTTATAAATATGGGTTAGACAAAGCTAACAAAAAAGTAAGGTAAAATGAAAGGATGAGAATATGAGCGTAGTTATTATTGGTGGGAAATGAATGTATGGAACGCCAGTATCAGCAGATATGTAAGAAACACGGCTGCAAGGCGAAGGTATTTGTTAAGGAAAAAAGCGGATTTTCCAAGCAGATTGGAACACCGGATCTTATGATACTGTTTACTAATACGGTTTCTCATAAGATGGTTTTATCAGCTGTTACAGAGGCTAAGAAGAATGATGTAAATATAGTAAGAACACATTCAAGCAGTGCGGCATCGCTTACAAGTGTTTTAGAAACATATTTAAGCGAAAGCAGGGCATGCTGATAAAGAAGAGAATAAAGTGCAATATGGAAGGAAAAGAAAAATGGTCTGTACAGATGTATTGGGAAGAATTGAGCGAGAAGTTATAAAGAGTGTTCTCCGACGCTTGCCGGATTAAAGACGGGCAACCTTTTAATTACAGATATGATAATATATCTGATTTTAGGAAAGAGCTTGCAAGTGTAAACAGAAAACTTAACGCCAAAGGCGTGTATGTTACATTTTTAAAGCGAAATGAAAAAGAGTGCACTTTTATATGTGTTCAGACCTGACAGATTAGAGAAGGATTTGTCACAGCCAACAGTACAAAATGTACTGAAAACATTTGGATATACAGATTATAAAGTTGGAGCAAGCATCAAGCATCTTAAACAGAGAGTGGGGGAGAACACATGCTTTCCACATGAAATAGGATTGTTCTTAAGTTACCCGGTGGAAGATGTAATCCAGTTTATAAGACAAAAGGGCTGTAATTACAAATGTTGTGGGGTATGGAAGGTGTATTGTGATGAGGCATTTAGCCAGAAGATGTTTGCACGTTACAGAAAATGCACAGAAGTATATTTAAGAGTCTTTGACCGAGGCAGAAGCATATCTGCATTAACGGTTTAAGCATATAAAAAGTAAAAAAGGAGAGATTGGATAATGAGTAAAGTAGCAGTAGTTTATTGAGTGGAACAGGTAATACAGAGACAATGGCTAACGCAGTTGCAGAAGGTGCTAAAGGAGCCGGAGCAGAGGTTGATGTACTTGTGGCAAATGATTTTAATTCAGGAAAGGTTGCTGAATATGATGGAATCGCATTCGGATGCCCGGCAATGGGAGCAGAGAATCTCGAAGAATCAGAGTTTGAGCCAATGTTCACAGAGGTAGAAGGAAGACTTAGCGGTAAGAAAATTGCACTTTTCGGTTCATATGGATGGGGAAGCGGCGAATGGATGGCTGACTGGGAAGAAAGAAGCAAGGCTGCAGGTGCTGTTCTTGCAACAGACAGCGTAATCTGTCAGGAAGCACCAGATGATGATGCTGTTGAAAACTGCAAAAAACTTGGGGCGCGTTAGCATAATTATTTATTGCCTGTAATATATTGAAAAGATTGCACATTTTGCCCCTGGTTGGTTATATCAATCAGGGGTTAATCTGTTCTAAAAAAAATATTATAAAAATATAACAAAAGTTGTTGACATCTAATGACCATTAGAATATACTAACCAAGGTGGTAATGAAAAACATTATCAATATGCTAAAAAGAGGAGATGAGCTTATGCCATTAACTATGATTGATGAAGGAACTCCATACACAATCCAGCGGATTGGTGGAAAGGAAGAAATAAGACGTTTTCTTGAGAATCTTGGATTCGTTCGGGAGCAGTAGTAACAGTTGTTTCTCAAGCAGGCGGTAATGTCATTGTTAACATTAAGGAATCAAGAGTTGCCATAGGAAAAGATATGGCTAATAAAATTATGGTATAAAGGACTGAATATGCCAGTTCTTATATAAAACTAAAATAAGAAGGAGATAAACTATGACTTTAAGAGATGTATCTGTAGGCCAGACTGTAAAGTTACCAGGTTAAATGGTGATGGTCCGGTTAAGAGAAGAATTATGGATATGGGAATTACTAAGGGAGTTGAAGTCTATGTAAGAAAGGTAGCACCTTTTGGGAGATCCTGTAGAGGTTACAGTAAGAGGCTATGAATTATCGCTTCGTAAAGCCGATGCCGAGATGATAGAGGTAGGCTGATTTTTTTTTTACATGCAGGTTAGCATAATCTAATTAATGTAAGAATTGTCGAATGTTTGTTAGTAAATACATAAACATTTATATAAAAGAAATGAGGTAGTCAAATGTCAATTAAAATTGCATTAGCAGGTAATCCAAACTGCGGTAAAACAACATTGTTTAATGCTTTGACCGGTTCTAATCAGTTCGTTGGTAACTGGTACCAGGTGTTACTGTAGAGAAGAAGGAAGGTAGATTAAAGGGACATAAAGATGTTGCCATTATGGATTTACCAGGTATTTACTCACTTTCTCCATATACATTAGAGGAAGTTGTATCAAGAAATTATCTTATTAACGAAAGACCTGATGCAATCATCAATATCGTTGATGGTACTAACATTGAAAGAAACCTTTATCTTTCAACACAGATTATGGAACTGGGGATTCCAGTTATTATGGCTGTTAACATGGTCGATATCATGGAAAAGAACGGAGATAAGGTTGACCTTGCCAAGTTAGGAAAGAACCTTGGATGTGAAGCTGTTGAGATATCAGCTCTTAAGGGAAATGGTATTAAGGAAGCAGCAGAGAAGGCTGTTAAGCTTGCAGAGAGCAAGAAGCTCAATACAATTGCTCACAAGTTTGATGATAAGGTTGAGGCAGCTATATCTGCAGTAGAAGATAAGCTTGGTCTTGATATTGTTGAAGAACAGAAGAGATTCTTTTGCTATCAAGCTTCTTGAGAAGGATGATAAGATTAAAGTTCTTATGAAGAATGTTCCAGATGTTTCAGCTGAGATTGAGACTCTTGAGAAAGAATTTGATGATGATACAGAAAGTATTATCACTAATGAAAGATATACATATATATCTTCAATTATCAGTGGATGTTTTGCAAAGAAGTCTGAGAAGAAGCTTTCTACATCAGATAAGATTGATAGAATAGTTACTAACAGATTCTTAGCACTTCCAATATTTGCAGTTGTAATGTTCATCGTATACTACGTATCAGTTACAACAGTTGGTACATGGGCAACAGACTGGGCTAACGATGGTGTGTTCGGTGATGGCTGGCATCTCTTCGGAATTGGCACTTCAGCTTACGAAGAAGTAGCTGATGAGTATGGTGATTCAGATGCAATCATCGGGGCATATATCGACAGCCTTGGAGATAAAGGTGAAGAGTATGCAGATGCTATTGATACAGAAGCTGATGATTATGATTCAGATGCAAAGCAGTAGCAAAGACATTAAAGAAACTTGAAAACACAGTTCCAGCTAATCTTACATTAGATTATGATGTAGAAGATGAGGAAAATCTTAGTGTAACAACAGAGACAACAGATGCAAGCTGGTGTTAAGGAAGCTATAAAACAGTGTATAGACAATGATGGTGCAGCTCCAGATCCTGCTAATTATGGTGTATGGGTTCCTGGTATCCCAGTGCTTCTTGAGTCAGGACTTGATGCAATTGGTTGTGTAGACTGGTTAAAGGGTCTTATCCTTGATGGTATTGTAGCCGGTGTTGGTGCAGTACTTGGCTTCGTTCCACAGATGCTTGTATTATTCATATTCCTTGCATTCCTTGAGTCTTGCGGTTATATGGCACGTATAGCATTCATTATGGATAGAATTTTCCGTAAGTTCGGTCTTTCAGGTAAGTCATTCATTCCAATGCTTATCGGTTCAGGTTGTGGTGTTCCTGGTATCATGGCTTCACGTACAATTGAGAACGACAGAGACCGTAAGATGACAATTATGACAACAACATTTATTCCTTGTGGAGCTAAGCTTCCATTCATAGCAATGGTTGCCGGAGCTATCTTTGATGGTGCTCCATGGGTTGCTCCATCAGCATACTTCCTTGGAATATTCTCAATTATCTGCTCAGGTATCATCTTAAAGAAGACAAAGTTATTCGTTGGAGATCCGGCACCATTCGTTATGGAGCTTCCAGCATACCATCTTCCAACAGTTGGTACAGTATTAAGAAGCATGTGGGAGCGTGGATGGTCATTCATCAAGAAGCTGGAACAATCATCACACTTTCAACAATCATTATCTGGTTCACAACATACTTCGGATTTGTTGATGGAACATTTACAATGCTTGCAGATGATCAGATTGACTTCTCTATTCTTGGCAGAATTGGTAAGGCAATCGCATGGATATTTGCTCCTTTAGGATTTGGTAACTGGCAGGCAACTGTTGCTTCTATTACTGGTCTTGTTGCTAAGGAGAATATCGTTGGTACAATGGGTATCCTTTACTCAGCAGGTGAGGGAACAGTATATGCTAACATGGCGCTTACATTTACAGTAGTAAGCGGATATGCATTCCTTGCATTTAATCTTCTGTGCTCCTTGCTTCGGCAAAAGAATGGGTGCTATTAAGAGAGAGATGAACAACACTAAGTGGTTCTGGATTGCAATCGGATACCAGTGTGGATATGCTTACCTTGTAGGTCTTGTAATTAACCAGATTGCTGGTCTTATTACTGGCGACACAGCATTTAATGTATTCACAGTAATCGCAATTTTATAATTGTTGGTTTCATCTATCTGTTATTCAGACCATATAAGGAAAGTAAGACATTAAAGGTTGATTCTAAGAAGCTTTTAAATGCAACAAAGTAATTAAATGATATATTATCGGAGGTGTAATTATGCTGGGAACAATTATAGTAGGAGTTATATTAGTGATTATAGTTGCGCTTATTGTACGCAGTATGGTACACGACAAGAAAACGGTAAATCGTTCACATGTGGTGGCGACTGCGGTAAATGCAAAGGCCACTGCCATTAAAAAAGGAGGTAACGGGTGGTCAGAAATCCTGATAAAGACAAAGACATTATTATTTCTCGTCTCAAGCAAAGAGGGTTGCAGGATAACTAAACAGAGGCTTATGCTTCTTGATGTAATTCTTGAAGAGGACTGCTCAGCTGTAAAGAGATTTATTACAAGGCAGTAAAAAAGGATCCTAAGATTGGGGCCGCAACTGTATATAGAATGGTTAATACACTGCAATTAACCGTAAGAATATGTACAGAATAACTTGTGATGAGAATGATAATGGCGGTTATACTGTAAGATTAAACGATGATTCGTCAATTAATTTATCAGAAAGCAAATGGAGTAAAATTATTGAGTCAGGGCTAGAAGCCTGCGGATACATTAAGAATCAGAAGATAACAAGTGTAGTTGACAGGAAAAAGGCAGTTTCAGTTAATAAATAATATTTACTAATAAGGGAGAGATGAAACTGTTTCATCTCTCCTTTTGCTATATTGAGAAGATTTCTCAATAAGTGGATTTATGTAGAAATGTTACATGATGTGTAATATAATAACCGTCAAACTTAAGAAACATTTATTGTCCAATGTGGACAGAGAGGAGCACAGTATGAAAATTGATAACTTAAAGAAACCAGGACTTTTCAAAGCAGGTGTATTATTTGGAACAGCAGGAATTAAGATTCTTACAAGCAAGGACGCAAAGAAGCTTTACACTAACTGTACAGCAAAGCAGTTTTAAGAGCTAAATCATGTATAATGAAGACAGCTACAACTGTTCAGGAAAACTGTGAGGATATATGCTGATGCTAAGACAATCAATGAGACAAAGTATAACACAGAAGAAGTTGTACTTGATTCAGTAGATGAAAATGAGGAAGCGTAACAGAGTATGAAATTCACAATAAAGCATGATGTGCCCGGAAGAATCCGTGTTCACATGGATGCTTCTGGCATGACTTTTGCACAGGCAGATACCTTGCAGTATTATCTTAAGAATCTGCAGGGCGTTACGAATGCCAAGGTGTATGAGAGAACTGCTGATGCAGTCGTCGAGTACAGATGTTCAAGAAAACCGTGATTGAAGCTATTGCTAAGTTCAGATACAGCAACATAGAGGTTCCTGAAGATGTTCTTGAAACATCAGGAAGAGCAATCAATTCTCATTATACTGAAAAGCTGGCGGATCAGGTGTTATGGAGAATGACTAAGAAGCTGTTTATTCCAGCACCGGTATGTGCGGTATTAACAACAGTATCTTCAATGAAGTACATTTATAAAGGAATCAGGACACTGCTTGATAGAAAGCTTGAAGTTCCAGTTCTTGATGCAACTGCAATAGGAGTTTCTATCTTAAGAAGAGACTTTAATACAGCTGGTTCAGTAATGTTTCTTCTTGGTATAGGTGAGATAATAGAGGACTGGACACACAAGAAGTCGGTTGACGACCTTGCAAGAACGATGTCACTTAACGTTAATAAGGTCTGGTTAAAGACAGATGATGCAGAAGTACAGGTATCTGTGAAAGATGTTAAGGACGGAGATAATGTAATAATCCGGATGGGTAATGTAATCCCATTTGATGGAACTGTTATCAGTGGTGAGGCTATGGTTAATCAGGCTTCACTTACAGGAGAATCTGAGCCTGTAAGAAGAGGTGAGGAACTTCTGTATTTGCAGGAACTGTAGTAGAAGAGGGCGAGATAGTATTCAGGGTTAAGCGTGCCGGAGGCTCAAGCAAATATGACAAGATTGTCAGGATGATTGAAGAATCTGAGAAGTTAAAATCAGGTCTTGAGTCAAAAAGCAGAGCATCTTGCAGATAAGCTTGTACCTTATTCACTTGGCGGAACTGCACTTACATATCTGTTAACACGAAATACTACTAAGGCATTGTCAATACTTATGGTTGATTTCTCATGTGCATTGAAGCTTGCTATGCCTATTACGGTACTTGCAAAGCAATAAGACAGGCAAGTCAGGCGAGTGCAACAGTCAAGGGCGGTAAGTTCTTAGAGGCAATTGCTGAAGCGGATACTATCGTATTTGATAAGACAGGTACACTTACAAAGGCTAAGCCAACAGTAAGCAGGGTATATTCATTTAACGGAATGCCGGAAGCTGAGCTGTTAAGAATAGCTGCATGTCTTGAGGAGCATTTTCCACATTCAATGGCTAAGGCTGTTGTTAATGAAGCTGGCAGAAGAAATCTTATGCACGAAGAGATGCATTCTAAGGTTGAATATATTGTTGCACATGGAATATCAACGTTTATCAATACAAGCAAGGTTATCATAGGAAGCCATCACTTTGTATTTGAGGATGAGGCATGTGTAATTCCAGTAGGAAAGCAGGAGTTATTTGACAGTCTTCCAGATGACTGCTCACATCTTTATATGGCAATTAACGGTCAGCTGCAAAGCAGTTATATGCATAATTGATCCATTAAGAGAAGAAGCACCGGAGGTTATTGAAGGGCTTAAGAAGGCTGGAATATCGAAGGTTGTCATGATGACCGGAGACAGTGAAAGAACAGCCGCCTCTATTGCCAGAAAGGTTGGAGTTACTGAATATTATTCAGAAGTTCTTCCAGAAGACAAGGCTAAGTTCGTAGAGAAAAGAGCGGGCAGCCGGACGAAAGGTAATTATGATTGGTGATGGAATTAATGACTCACCAGCGCTTTCAGCAAGCAGATGTAGGTATTGCCATAAGTGATGGTGCTGAGATTGCAAGAGAGATTGCAGATATCACTATCGGCGCAGATGATCTTAACCAGATACTTATGCTTAAGAAATTAAGTGACAGTCTGATTAAGAAGATTAACAGAAATTACCGTGTGATTGTCGGATTCAATTCCGCACTTATTGCACTTGGTGTAACGGGCGTCATACAGCCTACAACATCAGCACTTCTTCATAATACATCAACACTTGTTATAAGTCTTGAGAGTATGAAGAATCTGCCGGTTTAAGACTATGAAACGGACTCATCTTCGGGTGGGTTCGTTTTTATTTGAAGGCAAAAAGTTCTGATTGGATAAATATATACTATACTCATAAGGCACAACCCAAATTAATAATTGCAGGATATTAAAAATATTGCTCTTTTATATAGTGAGGATTTAAAAGGAATAAGATTAGCTCCTGCATATGATTTATTAAGTACTGTTATATATGACAGCAAAGCACAGAGAAAATGTCGCTTAACATAGATGGCGAATATGATATAAGGAATATAAATCAGAAGTCGTTTGAGAATGAGGCAAAGAAACTTGGTCTTGGAAAAGGAATAGCAACGCAGCATTTTTTAAGTATGGTTGAAAAATTTGAGATGGCACTTGAACAATCAACATATGAACTTGAGGAGCAGGGATATGGAGTTGCAGTCGATATACAGAAACAAATATTAAAAAAAGCAGGAATTCACAACTTTAAATTGACTAATTCGTAATTTAATTATATCATAAGTAATTAGGGACACTTTGTTTCACTAAAGTATAATGGGAGGAAGTTATATGTATTCATTTGATGAAGTATTAAACTATGATCAGACCTTGCTAAGGCTATGGATGATGAACTTGGAAGACAGAGAAGCCACATCGAGCTTATCGCTTCTGAGAACCTTGTAAGTAAAGGCAGTTATGGGCTGCTATGGGAAGCCCTCTTACTAATAAGTATGCAGAAGGATATCCTGGAAAGAGATATTACGGCGGCTGTGAGTATGTCGATGTTGTTGAGACACTTGCAATTGAAAGAGCAAAGAAGCTTTTTGGCTGTGAATATGCAAATGTACAGCCACATTCAGGAGCACAGGCTAACTTAGCTGTATTCTTCGCACTTGTTAATCCTGGAGATACAGTTATGGGTATGAGCCTTGACTGTGGTGGACATTTATCCCACGGTTCACCAGTTAATATTTCTGGAAAATACTTTAACATCGTTCCTTATGGTGTTACAGCAGACGGATTTATTGATTATGATGAAGTATTAAGAATTGCCAAGGAATGCAAGCCTAAGATGATTATTGCAGGAGCTTCTGCTTATGCAAGAACAATCGACTTCAAGAAGTTCAGAGAAATCTGTGATGAAGTTGGCGCATTACTTATGGTAGATATGGCACATATTGCAGGTCTTGTAGCCGGTGGTGCACACCCAAGCCCAATTCCTTATGCAGATGTGACAACAACAACAACACATAAGACACTCCGTGGACCAAGAGGAGGTATGATTCTTGCTTCAGCAGAGGCAGCAGAGAAGTTCAAGCTTAACAAGTCTGTATTCCCTGGAATTCAGGGCGGACCTCTTATGCATGTTATTGCTGGTAAGGCAGTGTGCTTAAAGGAAGCACTTGACCCAAGCTTTAAGGTATATGCTGAAAATGTTGTTAAGAACGCATCAGCACTTGCTAACGGACTTATGAACAGAGGCTTTGATATCGTATCTGGTGGTACAGATAATCATCTTATGCTTGTTAACCTCTTAAGCAAGGGCAAGACTGGTAAGGAAGTTGAAAAGCTTCTTGACAGCTAATATTACATGTAACAAGAATACAATTCCTAATGACCCGGCTTCTCCATTCGTAACAAGCGGTATCAGACTTGGTACAGCAGCCGTTACAACAAGAGGCTTCAATGAGGCTGATATGGATGTTGTTGCAGAAGCAATTGCTATGCTTGTTGATGATGTAGATGCTAACCAGGCTAAGGCAATGGAGCTTGTTAAGGGACTTACAGATAAGTACCCACTTTATGAATAAAGATTTTTTCTTGAAAATTCCTTAAGAATTAAAGAAAAATGCATATTTTTGTTATTGCAATTTCAGGCACTTGGTACTATAGTTAATGGCGAAGTGCAAAGGGGCACGAAGGTGAAAGCTTTCGTGTCTTTTTTTGCATTCAGGAAACTAAGAAAGGTGCGTGGCGTTATGGGAAAGTTAGAAGGAAAAGTTGCGGTAATTACCGGAGCATCTAAAGGCATCGGTGAAGGAATCGCCGAAGTGTATGCAAAGTATGGTGCAAAATGTGTGCTTGCAGCAAGAGGATCCCTAAGGTGCTTGAACTTGCAGAGCAGTTAAAAAGCGAAGGGTATGAGGCAACAGGTGTTCAGGTTGATGTATCTGATTACAAGAGTGTTGAAAGAATTGTTGAAGTTGCTGAGAAAAACATATGGAAAGATTGATGTGCTTGTATGTAACGCAGGTGTATGTGTTCTTGAAGACTTTCTTGAAGATGACACATTTGAAAATAGAGACTTACATCTTGATATTAATGTCAAAGGTGCATGGAATGTGGCAAAAGCAGTTATTCCAAGCATGATAGCAAATGGCGGTGGTGCAATCGTAGTTACAAGCTCTGTAACAGGAGATATGGTAGCTGATCCGGGGGGAGGTTGCATATGCAACATCTAAGGCGGCACTGGTAGGATTTACAAAGGCGCTTGCAAGAGAATTTGCAGACAAGAATATAAGAGTTAATGCAATATGTCCGGGATATGTAAGGACACCGCTTGTTGAAGGAATGGCAAAGCAGTCAGACCCGGAGAATCCTGAGAGAGCGATACAGGCAATTGCAGATGCGGTGCCTTTAAAGAGGCTGGCTGACCCTGAGGAGGTCGGAGAGCTTGCAAAGCATTCCTTGGCTGTTATGAATCAAGCTACATAACAGGAACACAGATAGTTATTGATGGCGGAAGCACATTGCCGGAAACAACATCTATGGGACAGTAATTAAATATAAGAAAAGTACAAAGGCGTACATGAATCGGAAAGATTTGTGTACGCCTTTTCTGATTGGAGGATAATGACATGGCATTTGAAAATGTTGATTTATTTGATGCGGTTGCAAATGCTTCGCTTGAAAAATACGGATGGCAGGACAGATGTGAGGCGAAACTCATAGTGCTGTCGGAGAATGCAACCTATATGGTCAGAACAAAGAAACAGGTGAAAAAGAGGAGTGCTTAGAATAAGCAGACCAGGTTATCACACATTGGATGAGCTTAATTCAGAGATGAAGTGGTTAAGACAGATTAATGACTACACACCGCTTCTTGTAGCTAATCCTATAAAAGGGCTTGATGGTAAGAATATACAGGAGATTACAGGACCGGATGGAAATGTATATTTCTGCGTTATATGTGATTTTCTTCCGGGAGAAGCACCTGATGAGAATAACGAGGAGCAGATGGTAAAAGCAGTTCAGATATCTCGGTGAGACAACAGCTTATCTTCACCGTCAGACAGAGATATGGAACGGAACAGACAAGCTTGACCGTATGGTATGGACTTACGACACGATAATAGGTGAACATCTTTGCATGGGGTGACTGGAGAGCATTTCCAGAGATGACCCCGGAGGCAGAAAATATATTGTCAGAGGTTTCAAGAATTATTAAGAGAAGACTTGAAAGATATGGAACTAATGAGAATAATTTTGGACTCATACATGCAGATTTAAGATTAGCTAATCTACTTATTGAGGGCGACCAGATTAAGGTTATTGATTTTGATGACTGCGGTTTTGGATGGCACTTACATGACCTTGCGTCAACACTTAGTTTTATTGAGGACAAACCAATTGTTCCAAAGCTTGTAAATGCATGGCTTGCAGGATATAAGAAGGTTCTTCCGTTCACTGATACGGATTTTTGAAGAAATAGACACATTTATAATGATGAGAAGATTACAGCTTACTGCATGGCTTGCATCTCATCAGGAATCAGGTCCGGTAGCAGAATTAAGTGTCGGCTGGATGGACGGAACCATGGAATTAGCCGAAAGGTATCTTAGATTATTTGGATAGGCACATAAGAAATCTTCGTGACAACAAATCATGAACAACAATAAGGGAGGAAGCTATTATGGGCGAAAAAGAAAACAAATGCATTATCTAAATCAATGAAGCTGATTTATGTATATGCAATGGCAACGGGAGCAATATTTACATTTATGTGTTACTGGGATGGTATATTCATGTCATATACAGGTCCCGGAACATTCTTGGCATTTGCACTTATGACACTGGCAGTACTGCCAACAGCATTTGTGTATGCTGAATTCTCGACAATGTTACCAAGTACAGGTTCGTGTCTGGTATTCAATACGGTAGGTATTAACAAGCATGCAGGTTTCTGGTCAGCGTGGCTTATCATGTGTGCATGGATAGCCGTTCCTGCAAAGCAGGTGTACTTGGAATTATCGAATGGTTAAATCATCAGTTTGGTCTGGGACTTACAGGTGGCAAGGCAGTTATTGTCGGTTCATTAGTACTGTGCTTCTGGTGCGTACTCAGTCTTTATAAAAAATGTTGTAGCAGGCAAGGTTCAGTCATTCATGCTTATGGCTGGTATCGCAGGTATTCTTATATGTTCATTGCTTTTTTTCTGTTCAGTGGACACTGGAGCATTGCTAATTTCGCAGATTTCTTTACAAGCAGCAATGAAAAGCAGTGGGGTGGTAACTTTGCGACCGGTATTGCATGGGTTGTTGGATGTTCATTTATGATAACACCATACTTCGGATTCGAGACAGTACCAGCAATGGTTGAGGAGGGCGACTTCCCAATTAAGGACCAGAAGAAAGCTATTCTTGGTTCAGTTATAACATGTGGTGCTATATATACAATTTTCTACTTCTGTCTTGCAGGTGCAATGCCTTGGGCAGAGCTTACTAATGGCGGTGACTGCCACCCATTCATCACATTTGAAGCATTACAGTACTGCTTCGGTGATAAGATTGCATGGTTTGTCCTTATAATGGGTATTGTCGGAGTTGTATTCCCAATTGGTACATCAGTACTTGGTTTCTGGTATTCAGGCGTCCGTATGATATACGCTATGGGTCGTCAGAATTTCCTTCCAAAGCAGTTCTCATACACTAATAAGTACAACCAGCCAACACTTCCTAACATACTTATTCTTGTTGTAAGTATTGGATTCATTGCAATGCAGAGTATTACAGCATTCTTTGACCTTATGGCATTCGCATGTGCATTGTGTTATGTGATTACTTCAATATCTTCACTGGTGCTTTTAAAGAAGCATCCTGAATGGGAGAGACCATACAAATGTGCAACAGGACTTAAGATAGCCTCTCTTATAATTATGGCAATTATCGCATTCTTCTGTACTATCGGTATCGGAAAGGCAACATGGTTAGGATTTGCGGGATATATGGGTGTAGGTCTTATCCTATGGCTGTATATGATTCTTATTAAGTGGAAGCATGAAAAGGTATGGATGAAGACACCTGATGGTGATAAGGAATATTAAAATGTGAAGAAAAGAGGTTATGGATTATGAAAGAATTAGAGATAGTTATAAAGCCTGAGAAGCTGGAGAATCTTAAAAGGATTCTTGACAGTGAAGGCGCAAGAGGTGTAATGATTACAACAATATTTGGCTACGGTCACCAGAAGGGCGCAGGTCAGGTATATACAAGAGATGAAACTCCGGGTATCAATCTTTTACCTAAATTAAGTGTAAGAACTGTCGTAAAAGACGAGATAGTCGAGGGTATAATTAACAAGGTATTGGAAGAACTTAATACTAACAGTTTTTGGTGATGGTAAGATATTCATCAAGGATATTGAGGGAGTAGTCAAGATAAGAACCGGTGAAACCGGTAACGACGCTCTGTGATAAAGCTTTCTTACTTTCCTAATCTTTTTGTAGAGGCAGACCGTCCTGTTTGATCAACAGGGCGGCTGCTTATTTTTGAGAAGTGGTGGCATATTGAAGTCCATATATCTGAATGAAGATTGTATGAAATTATGAAAAGTAAAATTTGGAAGTGAAAATATCAGTCATAGGTGATATAATCAACGATAGTTTAAATGAAAAAGGAATTAGAAATTATGAGACATTTTCGAGAACAGAATTAAAAGGCGACTATTAATATGCTTAAGGAGTTTACTGCGAAGGGCAATTTTGCAGTTCTTATGTATATGGGGGATACTGATAAGCTTGAGGTATCACAGACTCTTAATTCGGATATGAGCTGCTTTTATTATATGGAAGCATCCAGCCACTCGCATTTTTTCCTTTGCAGAAAATATTCCCTAGGACTGCGGGTGAGTTAGAAGAGATTATTAACAAACAGTCAGCAGTGTATGAAGAAGAGATGGACAATTACAGAAATGCACTAAAGGAAAGCGGTGCAGATAATGGACTGTTTATTACTAAATATGAAAGTATGATTCATACATTTATTGCATATGATCCTGACCAGAGTGGTGACAGAGACTGTTATGCACCATTTATTGAGGGTGCATTCAATGTTGAACCGGGTAAGGGACAGTTTGTTAATGAAGTTATGAGACTTGAAGTGTATGATGATGAATATGAGGATGACTGTGTAATCCAGAAGAAGCATTTTGTATATCTTCCATCAGTAAAATTTATGGGAGCATTCAATATGCGAATGATGATGAGTATGGTTGATGCACAGTATAACTAACATTTTACAATTCTTAAATTTATATAATATGTTTGAATCCCGGACTTCTGTATAGTATATTAGAAGTAACTTTAAAGAGTGGAGGGGTTGTATGAACAAAGGACATTTTAAAGACAGTCAGGTTGTTAAGGGAATTACGATTGGTGCAGTGCTAATTGTAATATATCTTGCCCTTAACAATGTGACTGGAATTCTTGATTCTATATCATATCTTGCAGGACTTGTAATGCCATTTATAATTGGCGCAGTCATCGCATTTGTATTCAATGTACCTATGAAAGCAATTGAAAAAGGACTTAACAGGCTGTTTGACAAGCGTTGTAAGAAGAAGCATCCAAGACTTATAAGAGTGCTTGCTTATATGCTTACACTGATTTTGATACTGGCTATTATTGCAGGTGTACTTTTTTTGTGGTTGTGCCTGAACTGGTAAACACAATAGCTGACCTTATAAGACAGGTGCCGACAGCGGTTAATAATCTTATCAACTGGCTGCAGGTCAAGCTGTCTGCATATCCTGAGTATGAGGAAAAGTTAAGCAAAGATATCAATCAACTGGGATTCTGTTCTTTCAAATGTTATGAATTTCCTTTCAATAGGAACTAAAGGAATTATCAATGGCGGAATTGGTGCAATAAGCGGATTTTTCTCAGGAGTCACTAATTTCTTTTTATTGGATTTGTCTTTTCTGTGTATGTGCTGTTTCAGAAAGAGAGGCTTACAGCGCAATGCAAGAAGCTTATGTATGTGTGCATGTCTGAGAACAGGGCAGATAAAATTATTGAAGTGTTAAGACTTACCAACACTACATTCTCTAATTTCCTGTCAGGACAGTGTCTTGAAGCATGTATTCTTGGAACGATGTTTGTTATTACATTGTCTATATTGAGAATGCCTTATGCACTTCTTATAGGAATTATTATTGCGGTTACTGCACTTATTCCGATTGTTGGTGCATTTATCGGATGTATAGTCGGTGTGATTCTTATAATGATGACAAGCCCGTTAAAGGCACTTATATTCGTGGGAGTATTCCTTATATTACAGCAGATTGAAGGAAATCTTATATATCCTCATGTTGTCGGAAGTTCAGTTGGACTGCCGGGAATGTGGGTGCTTGTTGCTGTTACAATCGGTGGCAATCTGTTTGGTATAATGGGGATGCTTACATTTATTCCAATCAGCTCAGTGTGTTATGCGCTGCTTCGGACATATGTGAATAGGAAAGTGGAAGAGAAGGAGATTGACAGAGAGAAATTTCAGGGGTAGGTTTCGTACGGATGTGTGAGGCAGGTTCTGCTGTATATATCATTTTCAAACACGCTTGCGCTCGTGCTACGACGCGCGGTACTAAGTTCGCTGGGATTTGCTGGCACTGTGTGCCAGCTTTCCCAGCTTACTAAGTGCCGGCGTCTTCGCAACGGTTTGAAAATGATATATACAGCAGCCTGCCTCCATTTGCACGGAAGATTGTCTGGGAATTGTATCTTGTGTCGGGGGCACGGAGGTACGGTTGTTTACAAATGGTAAAGTTTGATGTATGCTAGAATAGTAAATATAAAGAATCTATAATTGCTAATATAAAATATGAGGGATAGAAAATGGAAGCATTAGTTATGGGGATTTTTACTCGATATGATTTTTTTTTGCAAGATTTCTATACATAAAAACCCAATTCTATAAAACCAAAGGCGTCGCAAATGGAAATGACAGACGATACACTTCTGAGTTTATATATGGATACAGAGGGCATAATTATGTCTGCAGTGTAACAAATAATATATTTTCAAGGTATCATGTAAGGGGGATGTTTATACCATATTTGTAAAAAAAAACATAATCCATATAATGGAGTTATGGGGGAGGAACTGACTATATATATGGTTCTGAGTATTGTGGAGTTTATATTTGTTGGTTTATACATAGTGCTATTGTTATAGTAGTTTACCGAGGAACTTTGGGGAGTGGTAAGATAAGGTAGATGATTTATATTATATTAGATGTGATTCATTAAGGGGATGCAATAATGCATGGAGAATATATAATTATTTATATTATGCTGGATATGATTTTTTGGGCTAGATTTATATACATAAAAACTCAATTCTATAAAACTGAAGGTATAGCATATGGTAAATGACAATCATTACTTTTCTGAGTTCCTTATCCGTGACGATAAAGGGTATAATTATGTTGGCTGGGTAAGTATGAATATATTTTCACCGCTTCATACAAGAGGGGAGGTTTATACGATATATGTTAGTAAAATAAATCCCAAGAATGCAGTGATGGGAAATGAACCGACTATTTACTGGTTCTATATTGTGTTTTTTTAATTCCTAGTATTAGTATTGTATTTTTGTATTTGTTATTTTCGTTACTTGATAGTATTAGCATAAGCAACATCCCCGGCATGATTAATAACCATGCCGGGGATACTTTTTGTTATATTCTTTAATTACTTATTGTTCTTCTTCTCGTTCTCAAGCTTCTTCATAGCTCTTACCTTAAGTGAAAGACCGAAGAGGTTGATGAATCCGTCAGCATCATGATGATCATACAGATCACCTGTCTTGAAATGATGTTACCCTTGTAAAGTCTGAACTTAACTTCACCTGTTACATATTCCTGAGTCTTCTCAACGAATGCCTGAAGTGCTTCACGAAGAGGTGTCTCCCACTTTCCTTCGTAAACAACCTGTGCAAACTTGTTTCCAACATCCATCTTGAATGTTGTTGTATCTCTGTCGAGAACTAATTTCCTCAAGCTGCTGATGAGCTTCGTAAAGAATTGTTCCACCAGGAGTCTCATATACACCACGAGACTTCATACCAACAACACGGTTCTCAACGATATCAATGATACCGATACCATGCTTGGCACCAAGTCTGTTAAGCTCTCTGATAATATCAGAAACCTTCATAGCCTTGCCATTAACTGACTTTGGAACACCTTTTTCAAATGTCATAGTAACATATTCTGGTTCATCCGGAGCTTCCTCAGGAGTGCATCCAAGAACTAATAAATGCTTGTAGTTAGGCTCGTTAGCTGGATCTTCAAGTTCAAGACCTTCATGGCTGATATGCCAGATGTTACGGTCACGGCTGTAGCTGCAGTCTGTGCTGAATGGAAGATGAATACCATGCTGTCTGCAGTATTCAATCTCATCTTCACGAGACTGAAGCTTCCAGTTAGAATCTCTCCAAGGAGCGATAATCTTGATATCTGGAGCTAAAGCCTTGATTGTAAGCTCGAATCTGATCTGGTCATTACCCTTACCAGTAGCACCGTGGCAGATGGCAACAGCACCTTCCTTACGGGCAATCTCAACAAGTCTCTTAGCGATAAGAGGTCTTGCCATTGAAGTACCAAGTAAATATTTATTTTCATAAACAGCGTGTGCCTGAACACATGGAACGATGTAGTTGTCGCAGAATTCATCAGTGATATCTTCTATATATAACTTAGCAAAGACCACATGAGAGAGCTCTCTGCTCAAGTCCGTCCAACTCCTCTTCCTGACCACAGTCTGCACATACGCAGACAACATCATAGTTGTATGTTTCCCTTTAACCAAGGGATGATGGCAGTTGTGTCAAGTCCGCCAGAATAAGCAAGAATAACTTTTTCTTTCATTATATATTCCTCCGTATATTATTAAGTTTACATAGTAAAACACATATGCTATGCACCTGCAGATTATAATAAACTACTTTATTTAAAAATGCAACAACAAATTATGCATATTATACATCAATATGCAACAAAAATGTATAAATATAAATTTTCTTTAAAATATCCTTTACATAAGAAAAAAGTTGCTATAATGTAGGTTATCAATTTACATTTTGCGTTATTTTATGCATAAATGTTGAATATATGCATTTTGCTTCGCAAAACAAGGAGGAGTTATGATTAAAGTAGGCATTATCGGTGCGACAGGTTACGCAGGTAACGAGCTTGTCAGATTATTATTAGGACATAAGGATGCAGAGATTGTATGGCTCGGTTCGAGAAGTTACATAGATCAGAATTATTCAGATGTATATAGAAACATGTTTAAGCTTGTAGATGCAAAATGTATGGACGACAATATGGAGCAGCTTGCTAACGAGGTTGATGTTATATTTACAGCAACACCACAGGGCTTATGTGCATCACTTGTTAATGACGAAATTCTTTCAAAGACTAAGATTATTGATCTGAGTGCTGATTTCAGACTTAAGGATGTTAATGTATATGAACAGTGGTATAAGCTTGAGCATAAAGCACCACAGTATATTGATGAAGCTGTTTATGGCTTATGTGAGATTAACAGAGATAAGGTAAGCAAAGACACAAGAATCATTGCTAACCCGGGCTGTTATACAACAACATCAATTCTTACACTTTACCCAATGGTTAAGGAAGGAATAATCAATCCGGATACAATTATAATTGATGCTAAGAGTGGAACTTCAGGTGCAGGACGTGGCGCTAAGGTTGCCAATCTTTTCTGCGAAGTTAATGAAAGCATGAAGGCATATGGCGTAGGAACTCACAGACATACACCTGAGATTGAGGAACAGTTAGGTTATGCATGTGGAAGAGATGATTTAAAGCTTATCTTCACACCACATTTGGTTCCAATGAACAGAGGAATTCTTGTAACAGCATACGCCAACCTTGCCAAAGATGTTACATATGAAGATGTTAAGGCAAAGATATGACAAGTACTATGATAAAGGAATATTTCGTAAGAGTACTTCCTAAAGATGTATGCCCTGAAACACGCTGGGTTGAGGGAAGCAACTTTGTTGATATAGGATTTAAGATTGAGCCAAGAACTAACAGACTTATAATGATGGGTGCGTTAGATAATCTTGTTAAGGGTGCAAACAGGTCAGGCAGTACAGAATATGAACCTTCTCTTCGGACTTCCAGAGAATGAGGGATTACAGCTTGCACCAATGTTTCCATAATAAATGTAGCGTAAATTCAGAATTTACACGACGAAATATGCACAATGACAGAGTATATGTGATGGTACAATAGGAGGATGTTATGAATATAATTAAAGGCGGTGTTACAGCAGACTAAAGGATTCAAGGTCGCCGGATGTGAAGCACAGATTAAATATAAGAACGGAAAGAAAGATATGGCACTTGTATACAGTGAGAAGCCATGTGTTACAGCAGGAACATTTACAACTAACAAAGTATTTGCAGCTCCTGTTAAATGGGACAGAAACATTGTATATAATGAAGACTTTGCACAGGCTGTAGTTGTAAACAGCGGTGTTGCCAACGCATGTACAGGCGTTGAAGGAGATAACGCATGTGCAGAAGAAGCAAAGGCAGTTGCAAAGGTTCTTAATGTACCGGAGAATGCAGTACTTATCGGTTCAACAGGTGTTATCGGAATGCAGCTTCCTGTTGACAGAATATGTGCAGGAATTGAAAACCTTGCTCCAATGCTTGATGATTCATTAGAAGCAGGAACACAGGCAGCAGAGAGGCAATTATGACTACAGATACAAGAAGCAAGCAGGTTGCTGTAGAAGTAGAAGTTGCAGGTACTAAGGTAACAATCGGTGGTATGTGCAAGGGCGCAGGAATGATTCATCCTAACATGGCAACAATGCTCTGCTACATAACAACAGACTGTGATATCGACAAGGCACTTCTTCAGAAGATGACAAGTGCAATTGTTGATGATTCATTTAACATGATATCAGTTGATGGAGATACATCAACTAATGATACAGCTCTTGTTCTTGCTAACGGAATGGCTGGCAACAAGAAGATTACAGAAGAGGGTGCTGATTATAATGCTTTCTATGAAGGCTTAAGCTATGTATTTACAGAGCTTTCCAAGATGATTGCAGGTGACGGCGAAGGCTGCACATGTCTTTTCGAGGTTCAGGTAAAGGGTGCAACAACTAAGGCAGAAGCCAAGACACTCGCTAAGTCAATTGTTACATCAAGTCTTACCAAGGCAAACAATATTCGGACATGACGCTAACTGGGGAAGAATTCTCTGTGCAATGGGATATTCTGGTGCTGACTTTGACCCTGAAAAGGTTGATATATTCTTTAAGAGAAGCAGGTGAGCTTCAGATTGTTAAAGATGGAACTGCTACAGATTACAGCGAGGAGAAAGCAACGGAAATACTTTCACAGAATCCTGTAATTGCTATTGCGGATGTTAAGCAGGGCGATGCAAGCGCTACAGCATGGGGCTGTGACCTTACATTTGATTATGTCAAGATAAATGCTGATTACAGAAGCTAATCTGACACAGCATTTTAAAGCAAATAGATATCTGAATAAATATGAAATGGAGATTATTATGAGCGCAAAAGATATGACAGAGGAACTTATGAAGGCACAGGTGCTTGTTGAGGCACTTCCTTATATCCAGAAATTTAACAGAAAGATAATTGTAGTTAAGTACGGCGGAAGTGCCATGGTAGATGAAGAACTTAAGAGAAAAGTTATTCAGGACGTAGTTCTTCTTAAACTTGTTGGTTTTAAGCCAATCATCGTTCACGGCGGTGGCAAGGAAATCAGCAAATGGGTTGAAAAGTCAGGCATGACACCTGAATTCAAGAATGGTTTAAGAGTTACAGACGAGCCAACAATGGAGATTGCCGAGATGGTTCTTAATAAGGTTAATAAGAGTCTTGTTTCAATGATTGAGCAGCTTGGTGTCAAGGCATGTGGTATCAGTGGTAAGGATGGCGGCATGTTAAAGGTTGAGAAGAAGTATTCTAAGGGTGAGGATATAGGATATGTTGGTGAAGTGACAGATGTTGATACAACACTTCTTGATTCATTGCTTAAGGACGATTTCCTCCCAGTAATATGTCCTATCGGATATGATGATGATTTTCATGCATACAATATTAATGCAGATGACGCAAAGATGTGCAATTGCAAGAGCTGTCAATGCTGAGAAGCTTGCATTTTTAACAGATATCGAAGGTGTATATAAGGATTTTGACGATAAGGATTCACTTATATCTGAGCTTTCTACTTCAGAGGCGAGAACACTTTAGAGAGCGGAACAATCGGTGGCGGTATGCTTCCTAAGCTTAATAACTGTATAGATGCTATTGAGCATGGTGTATCAAGAGTACATATTCTTGATGGAAGAATTCCACACTGCCTTCTTCTTGAAATATTTACTAACAAGGGTGTTGGTACAGCTATTCTTTCAGACGATGCAGAAAAATTCTTTGATTCAGATAAATAATTGCGAACCTTAAGCTTTGAGGTTATAATATTATATTGGCTCATGTGAAAATGTGTGCTCATAAGAATAGGAAAGTGAGAGTAATAATGAATACACAGCAGATTATAGAAACAGCAGAAGAGAAGCTGATTCATACATACAACCGTTACCAGATAGTACTTGATAAGGGTGACGGAGTAAGACTTTACGATACAGATGGTAAAGAATATCTTGATTTTGGAGCAGGTATAGCAGTATTTGCACTTGGTTATAACAATAAGGAATATAACGATGCATTGAAGGCACAGATTGATAAGCTTATACACACATCTAATTATTTCTATAATGAACCGGCTGTAGAGGCTGCAACAGCACTTACAAAGGCTTCAGGAATGGACAGAGTATTCTTTACTAACAGTGGTACAGAGGCTATTGAAGGTGCAGTCAAGCTTGCAAAGAAATATTATTATGTCAAGAACGGAAAGGCTGATGCAGAGATTATTGCAATGCAGCATTCATTCCATGGAAGAAGTATGGGAGCACTTGCTGTAACTGGTAATAAGCATTATCAGGAAGCATTTGGACCTATGATACCGGGAATTAAGTTTGCACAGTATAACGACCTTGACAGTGTAAAGGAACTTGTTAATGATAAAACTTGTGCTATAATATTTGAGACAGTACAGGGTGAAGGTGGAATTTATCCTGCTACTAAAGAATTTATTGAAGGTGTAAGAAAGCTATGTGATGAGAAGGGAATCCTTCTTATACTTGATGAGATTCAGTGCGGAATGGGAAGAACAGGAAGTATGTTTGCATTCCAGCAGTATGGCGTTAAGCCTGATATCCTTACAGTTGCCAAGGCTCTTGGCTGTGGTGTTCCTGTAGGTGCATTTGCAGCGACAGAGGAAGTTGCGAAGGCATTAGTTCCAGGAGACCATGGAACAACATACGGTGGTAATCCACTTGCATGTGCAAAGAAGAACCAAGGTGTTCGAACTTTTGAGAAGCAAAGCATGTATTAGATAATGTCAGGGAAGTATCTGCTTACTTTGAAGAAAAGCTTGATGAGCTTGTTGAGACAATAGATGTTGTTGTCGAGAGACGAGGAATGGGACTTATGCAGGGACTTGAGTTATCAGTTAATCCTAAGGATGTAATTGCGAGAGCACTTGATAACGGACTTATTCTGTTCTCAGCAGGAACTAATGTTATAAGATTTGTTCCACCACTTGTAATTACTAAGGCAGATGTAGATGAATGCATAGCTAAGCTTAAGAAATCCTTTCTAGAATCAGGAGTTTACTTTATGAAATTAAGAAGATTTATCAGTATGATGCTGATTGTTACCATGCTGACAGTCTTTGCAGGCTGTGGTAATAAAGATGACAGGACACAGGCTGCGAAGAAGCTTAATCTTAGTGGACCTATTACAGTTAATGTCTGGTATAATGACAGTGCATATGAGTCTTATCTTGAATTCGTTGCCAGACAATTTAAGAAATCTAATGAACTGGTGACTGTTAAGCCAGTATATATTGAGGCGGATTCATATATTAATTATATATATGACGAATCGGTAAGGAATAACAATGCATGTGATATATATTTTCTGACATCTGAAGAGATGGAGAAGGCTTATCTTTCAGGTCTTACCTCTGAGAATGATATGTATCCTGAAGTCTATAATGAGAATGTGTATGGTAAGGCCGCAATGACTGCATGTTCGTATGGTGGTAAGTTATATGGTTACCCGGTGTCGTTCAACACTTCATTTCTTGTATATAATAAGAAATATGCAGAAGCAGTTGATACTATAGACCAGATTCGTAATATAAGTGATAATTATCAGATTACAGATGAGAATCAGGATGTTTCAATGGTGTTTGAATGGGATCCTGATTCAATGTTCTTAATTATGCAGCAGCAGGAGCCTATATTAATATAGGCGGAGTTAATGCAGAGAACAGGGCTGAGGTATCTCTTAATGAGGAAAAGATTAAGAAGGTTCTTACTAAGTACGCTCAGTTAAAAGATGCATTTGGTATTGACAGAAATACAGTAAGTCTTAAAGACTGTGCAGATCTGTTTTCTACTGGAAATATGCTCTATACTGTGCTTGATGCAGACAGTCTTGCAGAGATTAATGTTACAGATGTAGATTATGGAATATGCGAGTATCCTACAATGGGAGATGATATTGATTCTAAGGCAATGTCTGTTACTACGATGGCAGTAGTTAATCCGTACACTAAGAATGTAGATGCATCCAAGGCTGTTGCAAGAGCAATTTCTTATGATTATGCAGATTATCTTGGAAACATGGCTAAGAAAAGCTGTGCAAGGGCGGATTTAAAGGTTAAGAGAGCAGAAAGCTACCAGAAGTTACACCAGATTTATTCTGACTCTGTTGTAAAAGCTAAATATATCGGAGTAGGAGAAGTGTATATGAGATATGAGATTATGCTTCATCAGGTATATGATGGTGGAAATGTTGATACAGCTTACAGTACATTTGCAACAACAATAGAAAAAACAACTAAAAATAATAATGAAAACAGTACGCAGAGTACTAAATAACATTATGAATAAATATCCTGTTATTAACTAATAATTATTCTATGCAGATTAATGGGGAGGTTAGTTAATGGCAGGATTTTTGATTGCAAATATCAGGTGCACTTATGAGTTTACAGGGCGCATTTAATACAAATGTTACAAAAGCAAGCAGTGTGTGGGTTACGGCAATGTTTGTGCAGTTGACAGCACTGGCGACTTGTGCGATTATGTGGGTAATTGACGGAAGACCTGATATCATGAAGCTGTTTAAGGTTGATAACAAGATTACACTTCTTGAGGTGTGATAGGTGCATTTATAACATTTACAGTTATAAAAAAGTATAAGTGGTCTTGGAATTGCTAAAGCGGAGGTTACGATTGTAGTTGCGCAGATAATTGTTTCGTATCTGCTGGGACTTTTCGGGCTGTTTGGAAGTGAGAAGACTACATTTTCATGGATTAAGCTCATGTCGCTTCTTATTACGGTTGCAGGAGTATGTATGTTTTATTTTCTTGGTAATCCGTCAACGGATTAATATATTATGAATAATTATGATAAATGTCAGAAAAATCTGACAGGAAGGAACAGAATGGAAGATTTATTCAGCGTATGCGGAAAGATACGATTAAGAAAAGGTGAAGGAAGAACCTTAAAGGCAGGCGGTGACTGGGTATATGATAACGAAATTGAATGGATGTCTGACGGAATAATTGACGGACATCTTGTTGAGGTGCTTGATTTTGATGATTATTTCATGGGAATCGGATTTATTAACAGAAAATCCAAGATTACAGTAAGAATGCTTGCAAGACACACAGATGTTGTTGATGAAGCATTTATTGAGGGAGAGTAAGGGCTGCAGTTGAGTACAGATTTGACACAGTAGATACCTCTGCCTGCCGTCTTATATTTGGGGAGGCAGATTTTCTGCCGGGGGCTTGTTATAGATAAGTACTCAGATGTGCTTGTTGTGGAATCGCTTGCTTTAGGCATTGACAGATTTAAGTCGCTTATTGTCGAAAAAGTGAAGGGAATCCTTCATGAAAAAGGCATTGATATCCGTGGAGTATATGAAAGAAGCGATGCCAAAGTCCGTACTCTTGAAGGAATGGAGAGTAAAAGGGCTTTATTGGTGATGAATTTGACACTAATGTTGAGATAGTTGAGAATGGTGTCCACTACATGATAGATGTTGTGAATGGACAGAAAACCGGGTTCTTTCTTGACCAGAAGTACAACAGACTTGCAATGCAGAAGCTGTGCAAGGACAAGAGGGTATTAGACTGTTTTACCCATATGGGTACATTTGCATTAAATGCAGGAATTGCAGGTGCTAGGAAGTTACAGGACTTGATATATCTGAATATGCTGTTGAACAGGCGAGAGCCAATGCAAAGCTTAACGGACTTGAGGATACAGTACATTTTAAATGTGCAAATGTATTGGACAGCTGCCAAAGCTTAACGAAGCAGGTGAGAAATATGACGTTGTAATACTTGACCCGCCGGCATTTACCAAATCGAGGAAGCTACAAAGAACGCAATCAAGGGCTACAGGGAAATCAATATGAAGGGACTTAAGCTTGTCAAAGACGGCGGCTACCTTGCAAGCTGTTCATGCTCACACTTCATGACACAGGAGCTTCTTACCAAGACTATTAAGGAAGCCGCTAAAGCTGTACATAAAAGACTCCGTCAGGTCGAGTTCAGGACACAGTCACCTGACCACCCAATACTGTGGGAGGCGCAGGAGAGCTATTATCTGAAATTCTACATCTTCCAGGTTGTTGATGAAAAATGATACAGGCATTAATTTAAACTATCCAGGACCGTTCATCTGAGTCTTTTATGATGTTTTGTTATAATTAATTATATGTATCCGCAAACTATTCCGAGTATTGCGGATAAGCATATAATTAAAATTGGATTTAATTTTTTGAATGCTAAAACTACGGATATCAGAAATATAATTAATGTTGTATAAAAAAGAAATATCAGTAAAAACAGTAGTATTAAACCCATCTGGTATGAAAACGGTTGAACTCATCGAAATTACAGCAGAACCAATCAAACCAACTACAGCAGGTTTTAATCCTGACATACATCCCTTTATGACTATACTTTTTGAAATTGAATAAAACATTTTGCAACAATAAGAATGATAATAAAGGATGGGAGTATCACCCGAGTGTTGCACAAAAAGAACCGAAAATACCGCCAACCTCTGCTCCTACATATGTTGCTATATTTACAGCAAATGGTCCGGGTGTACTTTCGCTAACTGCTATAAAATCAATAAGTGACTGTGAATCTATCCAATTATGAGCAATAACTTCATCCTGAATCAATGGTAACATAGCATAACCACCGCCAAAGGTAAATGCACCGATTTTTAAGAAAATATAAAAGCTCAAGATAAATCATTAACATTTCCTCCTTAATATGGTAATAGATGTTACTAAACCTAATATTGCACAGCTAATAATTACAATAAGCACATTTACATTAAGTAAGGCAGTAAAAATAAAAGAACATGCCATAATTATATAAGAAATAATATTCTTAGGACATTGAATATACATTGACCAGAGAGCTTTGATAATCAGAGCAAGTACACCAGCTCTGATACCATTAAAGGCATATTGTATGATTTTTATGCTTTTGGAATTCTTTAAGTACAAAAGATATAATAAGAATAATCAGGTATGATGGTATCACAACCAAGTGTTGCAAATAGTGCACCCCAAAAACCACAGATACGAAAGCCAACAAAAGTAGCCGCATTAATTGCAATTGGTCCGGGAGTTGACTCGGAGATAGCCACTATTTCAAGAATATCATTATCAGTTATCCAATGCTTCTTCTCAACAATTTTTTTTTGAATCAGTGGTAACATAGCATAACCGCCTCCAAAAGTAAATGCACCTATTTTTATGAAAGTTAAAAAGAGCTGTATAGCTTTTGGAATTTTATTATTCATCGTAAGTCTCCTTCTGCGTGTTGGTGATTGGCATGGAATCTTTCATCTTATCAAGCAGTTCATAAGGAACGAATAAATGTCCCATGCCGGTTCCAAGCTGGATATGTGGTTTATTCTTACCGTGATAATCAGAACCGCCGGATATCAGCAGATTTCTTTCAGAAGCAATCCGTCTGATTGATAATTCATCACCCATCTTGTAGGTTGAATATATGGCTTCAATTCCATCAAGTCCGGCAGAGCACATATGGTCAAGCAATTTGTTCATCTGGGCATTGCCAAGATGATATAGAACCGGGTGAGCTAAGATTGCAATACCGCCGGCTTGGTGAATACGCTCAATAGCTTCTGCAGGGTCAACTTTGGCTCTTGGCACAAAAAAAACAAGGCTTTCCCTGACCTAAATATCTGTCAAATGCTTCATTCCTATCGCCAACAGCTCCAATTGCAACAAGTCTGTCTGCAAAATGTGCTCTTGTAATTACCGCATCGCCATAAGTCTTTAGCATATCTTCATATGTAATATTAATTCCTATATTCTGGAAGCGTTCACATACCTGCTTATTTCTTTCATCTCTTGAACTTAACTGCTTATTAAGGAATGAATTGAATTCATTGTCGTTATAATCTATAAAAAGCCCGACAACATGTATCTCAGTATTATCATAATTAGTACTTATCTCAACTCCGGGAATAACTTCAAGTTCGTGGCCTTTGTTATTAACATTTTCACATGCTAAAAGAGCTTCCTTTAACTCCCCTGGTAGTGTCATGGTCGATAAGAGCAAATGCAGCAAGTCCCTTATCGACTGCCTTATCAACCAGAACAGCAGGAGAATCAGTTCCGTCAGAGCATGTGGAATGAACATGTAAATCTATCTGTTTCATAGTAAGCTCCTCTTATAAAATGTAAATATATTCTACCATACTCAGACAACTTATTAAAGTGTAAAACATTTGGCAAAGGGTGTAAAAAATGTTGTAAGAGACGGCATTGTGCGATAAAATAACAGTATATTTTTGGAGGGAGGTTTACTGATGGAAAGACAGTTAGTATCAGGCGGATTTTATAAGCATTTTAAGAATAAGCTTTACCAGGTAAAGTGTGTTGCATATCATTCAGAAACCAAAGAGAAAATGGTGGTATATCAGGCTATGTATGGTGAATATGCTGTGTATGTAAGACCATATGATATGTTCATGAGTGAAGTGGATCATGTAAAATATCCGGATGTAGCACAGAAATATAGATTTGAGCAGGTAGATCCGTTGACGATGCAGGAGATATCTGACAATTTACAGTCTGACAATTCACAGGCAGTAAGAGTTAATTCAGACAATAGAATTGATGAAGCATACACATTAAAAAAGAGGACAGTGGATAACTCACTGACCCAGCCAGAGCAAAGCAGGTTGCCGCAGGGGACAGCGTCCTGGATAAGTTTTTTAGATGCGAGAGGATATGAGGAGAAACTTGATGTCCTTATAAGATACAAAAGCAGATTCACTAATCCTATGATAGATATTATGGCTGAATCACTGGAGATAGTTGTTCCAGAAGGTGAACTTTCTGGAAGAATTGATTCTTTAAGAAAGGTTTTACAGGCACATACAAAGTATGAAGGAAGCCATTTAAGACCGTAATAATTTGCACAGATTCTGCATAAGAATATGTAGATTATATAAATATATTACAATTATCTGACAATTTTACAAAAAAATTTACAATTAACAAAAAAATGTGAATAACTATGTGGATATTGCGGAAAAGTTCAGGGATAAAGGAGAAATTATGAGAATAGTAGTTTTAGCAGGTGGAACAAGTACAGAAAGAGACGTTTCATTAGTCACAGGATACAGAGTATGCGAGAGTCTTAGAAGAAACGGACATGAAGCAAATATGCTTGATATCTTCTTAGGTGTTGATGACAGTGAGGTTAAGACATTTTTTACAGAAAAGAATGATTTGGGAGAACTGTCTGACAATTTAAAGAAGAAAACAGCGGACATTCCGGCAGAGGTTAAGAGAAGAACAGAGGCAAGAGAAAGCTTTTTCGGACGTAATGTATTAGAATTGTGTAAAGAAGCAGATATGGTATTTATGGGACTTCATGGAAGCAATGGTGAAGATGGTAAGGTCCAGGCTACATTTGATCTGCTTGGAATCAGATATACAGGTACAGATTATTTAAGCAGTGCTATATCAATGAGCAAGGAACTTGCAAAAAGGTTCTTGTACCAGAGGGAATTCCTATGCCTAAGGGCGTTACATTACATAAAGGACATAAGATTGAGTATGTTCCATTCCCATGTGTTGTTAAGCCTTGTTGTGGTGGTTCAAGCGTTGGTGTTTCGATAGCACATAACGAGAAAGAGTTTGAAGAGGCACTTGATGAAGCATTTTCTTATGAAGATACTGTACTTGTTGAAGAGTTTGTTGATGGAAGAGAATTCTCAGTTGCAGTGCTTGATGGAAAGGCACTTCCGGTAATTGAGATTGAACCGCTTGAAGGCTTCTATGATTACAAGAATAAGTACAAGGCTGGCTCTACCAAAGAGACATGCCCTGCCAATATTCCAGAAGATATTGCAAGCCAGATGCAGTTCTGGGCAGAAAAATGCTGCCAGGCAAAGAGGCGTAACAACATACGCAAGAGTTGATGAACTTCTTGATAAGAATAATAATATATTCTGTCTTGAGATTAATACACTTCCAGGAATGACTGACACAAGCCTTATTCCTCAGGAGGCAAAGCAGCAGTAGGTATATCGTATGATGAACTTACAGAGAAGATTATCGAGATATCTCTTGCAAAGTATGAATAGAAGAAATGTAAATGTATAATAATGCATTTTTATAAAACGAGGGTAGTTAAGTTATGATTAAGGAACTTGTTAAGAAAAACAGATCATACAGAAGATTTTATCAGGAAAAGAAGCTGACAAGGCAGCAGCTTATGGAACTTGTTGAGACTGCAAGACTTACTCTCCGTCAGCAGCTAACAGACAGCCATTTAAGTATAGAATTGTGTGTGATGAGGAAGAGAATGAGAAAGTTTTCAGACTATTAGGATTTGCCGGATATTTAAAGGACTGGGATAATTACATCTGAAGGTGAGAAGCCGACAGGATATATTGTTATAACCTGCCCTGCGAATGTCAATGATGAAGTTGATGCGGGGAATTGTCGGACAGACAATGCTTCTGGCAAGCTACAGAAGCCGGATTTGGCGGATGCTTTTTTGGCAATGTTAAAAGAGATGAGTTAAAGACACAGCTAAATATACCGTCTGAATTAAAGATTGTGTATGTCATTGCATTTGGCTATCCTAAAGAAGAAGTGGTGCTTGAGGATATTCCTGCGGATGGAGATATCAAGTATTACAGAGATGAGAATCAGGTACATCATGTGCCTAAGAAAAAGAATTGAGGATATTGTGTTATGAAGGGAATGACCTTAAGAGCCATGACACAAGCTGTTAACGGCATATATCATGGCAATGGAGAAGATTATGACAAGGAGATTACTGCCATTACGATTGACAGCAGAAAGGTAGCTGAGGGCGGGCTTTTTATTGCTATTAAAGGGGGAAAGAAGTGATGCCATGATTTTATAGGACAATGCTTTGAGAAGGGCGCTGCATGCGTTATTTCTGAAAAGGAGCTGCCAGATGAAGAACGTTCGTATATACAGGTTGAATCAAGTCTTCAGGCATTAAAGGATCTTGCACTTCTTTACAGAAATAATCTGGATGTCAAGGTTGTAGGAATCACAGGAAGTGTTGGTAAAACAAGTACTAAGGAAACAATAAGCTCTGTTTTATCTGAAAATACAGGGTGTTAAAGACACTTGGTAATTTCAATAATGAGATTGGGCTTCCACTTACTGTTTTCAGACTGACAGAAGATGATGAAGTTGCTGTTCTTGAGATGGGAATCAGTGATTTTGGTGAGATGGACAGATTATCTAAGATTGCACAGCCTGACATATGTGTTATTACTAATATCGGTTTTTGCCATCTTGAGAATCTTGGAACAAGAGATGGAATTCTTAAGGCTAAGACAGAGATATTTAATCATATGAATCCGGATGGAATTGTTATTGTTAACGGAGATGATGACAAATTATCAACAATAAGCCAGGTACACGGCAAGCGTCCGCTTGTGTTCGGAATAAGCAACAAAAGACGGGGTATATGCAGATAATATCAAGAGTCTTGGACTTGATGGAACTAGCTTTACAATTCATGGAATCAAAACATCAGATAACTATTCAACATTTGACCTGACTGTACCTGTACCGGGACATCATATGGTATATAATGCGATGGCAGCAGCACTTGTTGGTTCTGTGCTTGGACTTTCATCTATTGAGATTGAGCGTGGAGTGAAGAATTTAAAGACAATTGCCGGACGAAACAATATTATTAAGGAAAATGGATTTACAATAATTGATGACTGCTACAATGCTAATCCAGTTTCAATGAAGGCATCTCTTGATGTTCTTGACACTGCTATTGGAAGAAAAGTTGCTATTCTTGGAAGTATGTTTGAGCTTGGTGAGAACGAGAAACAGATGCATTACGATGTTGGGATGTATCTTGGAACTAAGGACATTGATGTACTTATAACCGCAGGCGACCTTGCTGCACAGATTGCGGCAGGAACAAGGGCGTATATTGACACTAATTACAATGCGCATGGTTGTGAAGTACATGATTTTGAAACAAGAGATGATATGTTAAAATGTATTGGACATATTCTGAAAACAGGTGATAATATACTTATAAAGGCATCTCATGGTATGGAATTTACCAAAGTTGTAGAGGCTTTAAAAACAATTAATTTATAATGGAGGTTTTATGAAATTACTTAAGAGAGTAAGCATATTAGCTGTACTTATTACAGTGATTGCAGTATTTGCAGGCTGTGGTAAAGGAAGCAACGGTTGTTGGAACATGGGAAGGAGATGATTATACTTATACTTTCAATGATGATGGAACAGGAATCCAGCAGATAGGAGAGATAAGCGTTTCAATTACTTCGTATGAAGCAAAAGATGGAAAGCTGAGCATAACAATCAGTTTCCTTTGGGACAGAAGAGACAGATGAGTATACATATTCAATCAAGAAAAATGTACTTTCTTTAAGCGATGGAAACAATACAATAGAACTTAATAAGAAATAGTATTTTAAGACTTTTGCATTATATTCTGATGCGAAAGTCTTTTTTTTGAAATTTATATATTTTTATACTTTACAAACTTTTAAATGTGTGATAATATCCACAATATAAAAAGTACTTTTTAAACAATTTAATCAAGAGGAGGATTTGTATATGCATGATATTATTGAACATTATGGAAAGGTCGTTATAGCACTTTGCGGGGGTACTTTAAAAGCAGCAGTGTTGCTTACAGCAAAGCAGTTGTTACTATTGTTTCAGACAGAACTAAAGGTGCTGTTAGTGACATTTCGTATAAGGAGCATATATATGATGCTATTGATGCGAGCAGACCTAATCAGTAATGTGAGGAATGTATATGGGAGAAAGAACAGCTTCAGGAGCTGATAGAGAATAATAAAGAGGATATCTTTTTCAGAGATTAAGGATGAGATATCTGATGATACTGTAACTGATATCGAGTGGGATGGATATAATCTTTGGATAACACAGTTGGGAAGAGGTCGCTATATTTCCATGAAAGAGCTTAGTGACAGGTATATGGATAATCTGTCTATAAGACTTGCCAATATTATGGGTGCATCTTTTAACAGAATGCATCCGATATTGGAGGCTAATACTGAATCTTTAAGAATTTCAATATGGCACGAATCAAGGTGTGGAAGAAAGAGCATGGCTATAAGAAAGATTCCAAGAAAGCTTAGATTTGGGCATGGTGACCTTGTTAAGTCTGATTATGCTCCTGAGAGTATTATTACATTGCTTGAGAATTGTGTGACGGCTCATCTTTCAACTGTAATTGGTGGACAGCCTCATGCAGGAAAGACAGAACTTCTTAAGTATCTGGCTACATTTATTCCGGCAGAAGAAAAGGTTGGTGTTTATGAGGATAATCAGGAGATACATTACAGGCAGATTAATACACATAGCAAGTGTGTTGAGTTATTTGTGGATTCTAAGATTACATATCAGGATATTATAAGAGCAGGTTTACGACATAACATTGACTGGGTTCTTCTTTCAGAATCAAGAGGACCAGAAGTTATGGAGCTTCTTAACAGTTTATCTACGGGAGCTTATTGTATGACGACTATGCATCTGGATGATATAAGGGATATGCCAGACAGAATGTATTCTATGCTGGGTAATGGTGAATCGTCAGACAGATTTATTAACAGTATATATAAGTATATTGATCTTGTGCTACTTGTTGACTGTGATAGATTTGAAAGAAGACATATAAGCCAGGTGGGTTTTTTAAGCAGGAATCAGGGAGAGAATACATGTACTGTTATATATGAAGATGGGGCATTTCTGGATAGTGATATTCCACAGGATATTATGGATAAGTTTATTAAATACGGAATAGATGATCCGTATATATGGAGGCACAATTGAAGAAGATATTAAGATATTTATCTGTAAAAGCAGTTAATGGAGGACATTGCAGATCTGAATGGCGTTATGTCTGTAAGAAGATTTGTTTTATCAACCATGCTTGCAGGAGTTGCTGTATATGGTGCATGTCTGTTGTACAGAATTAATTATATCGCGACGTTATTTGTTATGATTCTGGCTGTAATTATGATTCCCGGACTGGTAAGGAATTATTTTATGGAAAGAAGTAAAGCGTCAAGATTTGCAGATGTGGATGTGTATCTTCACCAGATGACATACTCGTTTATCAGGAATCCGAAGGTTAATATTGCACTTCAGGATGCGTATGCAATCAGCAGCGGAAGACTGAAGAGATGTCTTTCACGGGCAATTGAAGAACTTCAATATGGAATGGGGAAAGAGTATATGAAGATGCATTGAAGATTGTTGAAGAAGAATATGATTGTTCAAGAATACGGACACTTCATAAGTTCTTAGTCAGTGTAGAAGAAAAGGGTGGACGATACACAGGAGCAATGGAAGTGCTTCTGGAGGATTTTGACAGATGGGTTAATAATGTATATAAGTATCAGTCGGAGATAAGAAAGATAAAGCGGGATATTACTATAGGAATAATGATAAGCATGGCGCTTGCAATGCTTACTACCGTTATGTGCAGTACTCTTAATATGTTTTCGAAAGAGCCACTTAGCATAACAGATACACTGGCATATCAGTGCGTTTCCATTGTGTTTGTTGTTCTGTGTATGCTGTTTTACATATATACCCGTAAGCACTATGGTTGTGACTGGATAGGAGAAGCCAGAACAGATAAGCAGATAATGCGTGATTATAATAATGTATTTAAGTCGGAAGCAAAGAAGATTACTTTAAAGATGATTCCGTTATGGGGGATTATGCTGCTTACAGTGATAGTTCTCATATTAGTACGGTTAAAGATAGCGGCGATATGTGTTGTCGCAGTTATGGTTCTGTTTATAATAACGCCATTTACACAGAGAAAAGGTTCAGCAGGAAGAATTAAGAATGACTTATATTGTGGTTTTACAGAATGGCTAAGAGACTTAGCAGTTAATCTTGAAAATAAACCATTATTGTCAGCAGTTGAAGATACTTATGATAGCTGTCCTGTTATCATGAAAGAATCTTTAGGAAAGTTCATATATGAGATTGAACTCAATCCATCTGATATCATGCCATATTATAGTTTCTTAAGTGAATTTGATGTGATGGATATCCAATCGGCAGTCAGAATGTTGTATTCAATAGGAGATCTAGACAGGGACAGCATGAATCAGACGATTAATGCTCTCGTAAGAAGAAATTATGAATTATCAGATAAGGCAGAGGCCGCCAGATATCTTGACAGTACAAGCATGATGAGATTTTCTGAGTATATACCAACTTTTTTGTGGCATTTAAGATGGCGGTTGATATGATGTTAGTTGTTAATATGTACTTATAATTGGAGGTGTATATTATATGAATCATATTATTGATGAATATGCAGGAGTGATAATTGGACTGATTGTATCTTATTCAATGATTAATATTTTTGGAAATATCTTTACAGGGGTGATAAGAATATGAAGGATGTTATTAATACATACGGAGAAGCAGTAATAGGAATGTGTGCAGTGGTGGTTGCCATGACAATGATTGGAATGTCTATGTCTGCGTACAGAAATATACTTTTTAGGTGTGATAGGTTCATGCCTTGGATAGCAGATAAAGGGGGTATTTGAAGGGATAATTGAGACATCAGTTTATCTTGTTATATTTGCATTGGTATGTTTCTTTTTCTATTGATTTCATAAGGATTAATCAGAGAGTTTCTGATGCAGGAGAGATAAGCCAGTATATTGAGAATTATATTGAAGCATATTGTGGGGGATATTCCTGATAGTGAATTATCAGAGGAAGCTAGAGATAAGAAGCTTTATGTGTTAGCCAGGTCAGTGCAGAAAGGGGGGTATGAGGCTTACATATGGAGACGTAAGCAGGGCAGGTGATTATGAATATATAGAATACACACTGGAATATCCGCTGTCTGCGGCTATGTTTGGTTATTCTTCGCAACATACATATAATGGACTTGCACGTTACTTTGTAAGCTGAAGATATTTGAGAGGAGTTATTACATGTAGTGGTATTATTGTTGTTATAGCGTTAATAGTCATGATACATGCGTCGATAACAGGAAACAATATTAGAAGAGATGAGGTCAATAGAAGTCTTGACAGTGCAATGGATTTTGCATTTGACAGGATGGGTGATGTATATGCTGATAAATATTTTTACAACATATGATGCTGGGAAAAGACAACAGATACTGACTGATCTGATGGAAGAATTTTGTGTGGTTTTAAGTGAAAGAGTTGCATCAGATGGTAATGTTACTGTTAAACTTATAGATTCAGATTTAGACAGAGGGTTGTTTCAGATTGGAGTTACAGAAGAATATGAATATCCATTTGGCGGAAGAACAGGGAAAATGTTACTATGAAAAACGTATTCCTTTAATTGACAAATGTTTTCTTATATCATAGAATATTCTGGTGTGCCTGAAAAGGAGCGTAATAGAATGATATGATAAGGAGATTATTATGGAACTTCAGATTTTACACTGGTTTGAATCATTACATAATCCTGTAACAGATCCGGTTATGTATGCTATAACCTGTCTTGGGAATGCTGGAATATTCTGGATTTTATTATGTGCGGCGTTCTTATTTATACCGGTATTTAAGAAAGACAGAAAGTTAGGACTTAGTATGGCAATTGGACTTATTCTGTCACTTATTATGTGTAACGGAATTATGAAGAATCTGTCAGCAAGAATAAGACCATTCAATGCAGATCCGACATTTGAGAATCTTTATGGAATCTTTAATGGCATTAAGGACTGGTCTTTCCCATCAGGACATACATCAGCTTCTTTTGCAGCGGCATTAGCTATTATATTGTGGGACAGAAAGAAAGGAATTCCCGCAGTTATACTTTGCAGCTCTGATTGCAGTTTCAAGATTATATCTTACAGTTCATTATCCAACAGATGTACTTGCGAGTCTGTTACTTGGATCACTGTATGGAGTAATAGGTTATTTTGTTACAAAGCTTATTATGAAAAGATCAGAGAAAGCAAGAAAAGGTGTTTTCAGGGAGAAGAACCTTATAAAGCTTTTTGCCAAGGCATAACGAGATATGTAACTATGTGACTGTTTTAAAGAAAGGACGATTGTATATCATGATGGATGTGGTATTTGATACTATTATTGATAGTGTTAAACTGTTGCCGTTTCTTTTTCTGAC
>VOFG01004581.1_pt1 | contig 37681 bp, 58 predicted proteins | sample 5384171 | NCBI WGS metagenome assembly VOFG01 (sample SAMN12384726, study PRJNA508395) | human gut metagenome | isolation source: healthy gut F | host: Homo sapiens
TGATACGTCCCATCCACTTTGCCACACCAGCAAACAGGTTGTCCGCCCATTGTCGAACGATTCCACGGTGATTTCATTAGTCACCTACAAAACAAGATAACAATCCGATACCGAACCTTCCGATAAAATGTCCGCATCGGGAGAGTATCCCGTTTTGAACTCTCCGATAACCGTCAGAAAACGATAAACTTCCTCTCTTTCAGTCCGACTCCATTATCCCTGAACACACCGTTTTGTCTTCATTCAGAAAGATATCGATACGTCCTTTATACTCTGCCATGTCGATATTGGTGCAGTGCCGTGATTTAAATTTTACGCAATTCTGCAACAGTTCATGAACAAAAGTATTCGTTACTTTTGGAATGTGCTGTTCTGATAACAGGGCAATCATACCTTTTAAGATTGACCTGGAACAGATTAGACATTCTCTTTTCCGCTGTTCCTCTTTTTACTTTCTCCTCCTTCCGGTAATTTTATGAGCTTTCTCTCTATTGCCATTCTTCTGCGGCCTTTTGAACCATTCCATTGCACTTCATCGTTTCTTCCCACGCCTTTTAGCCCGTCAGATAGGCATTTCCAAGTTCAAATTGCGCTGAGTCGCTATTTTTTCAGCAGCTTTCAGCAGCCATTGCACCGCAACTTCCGGATCAGGGTACAACCTTCGCCATACATCATCATCTTACCGAGATAATAAGTCGCAGTAAATTTTCATTCCTGCCGCATCCGTAAACCAGCGGTAAGTCGGCATAGTTCTGTTTCACACCTACCTGCTGTAATAAAGTCCGGTATCGATACATACTATCGTATTCCATTATCCGCAGCCAGCGTATAACATTTAAAAGCCTGTTTCATTATCTTCCACCTGATACCCATTTCATAACAGATACCCAATCCTTCGCTATACTCACCAGATCTGGCAGCTTTCAGTAAAGCCTTTTCCGATCTGTTCAGACTGTCATAATCATACAGGGTAATACTTCACCCATACGCAACATTGCCATTGAATTTCTGTTGGCCACAGCCTTCTCATACCATTCCATAGTTTTTTATTGTCTTCCAGACAGGGACCGCAACCAAAGAAATAATAGTTCCCATCTTAAACTGGGCAACTCCATAGTCCTGTTCAGCAGCTTTCATCATATATTCCACAGCCTTTGCGGATTTTTCTTCCACGCCATTGCCATTTTCTATAAGCCAGCCCCAGCCTCTGTCAGACAACGGGACTTCTTCCTTCTCCGCTCCTTTGCCGAACCATCTGGAGTGCCTTATCCCAGTCTTCTGCCGTTCCGATTCCTTCTTTATAACAGCGTCCTAGAGCAGCAAAGATCGCATCATTATCATCCGCTTCTGCTGCCTTTTGTATACCAAGCGAACGCCTCTTCCGGTTTTGCTTCACCAAGAACACTCTTTCCATATAAAGACCAGAACGGAACATCGTATAACCCCTGTCCGGCAGCCCTACTTAATCAGTTCAAATGCCTTTTCATAGTTCTTTTCTCCACCCCATCGCCATTCTCATACAAGAACGCTGTTCTACAAGAGCAAAGCAGGAACCCAGTTCGGCTGCTTTTCATAACATTCTCTCGACTTATCAGCATCTTTACACTGCTGTATCCATTAGCCAGGTAGCGCCATCCGACAATATCCGCCGGCATTGCACCAGCGAAGCTGCCTTTTCATAATACTCTAACGCCTTCACATAATCCGGTTGTTCAGACAAGAAGCCACGCCCATACATCCAGCCCAAAACGATAAGTTGCACTTCCCGAACCCAATTCAATGGCTTTCTCCAACAACTCTTTTCTGCGCGATTCATGTCTTCCGGCACCAAATCACCGTTGAAATAGATATTGGCCAGTCCTTCGATACCTTTGTATGTAATCATCCTCCACGCAGCGGTTCAGACACATCAGTCCACGTTCCACGTCCTTATATTCATCATTATACAGGTAGATCAATGACAGTTCATACGCACTGTATGGTTCACAATAAAGCATGCCCTTTTCCAGCCACTCAATCGCCTTAGGCATATCCAGCCATTCCTCTTCCTGATAATTATATCCCAGGAAATTGGCGGCAGACCACACCGGCATGCCAGGCCTTTTCCCAAAGTTCGAAGCTCAGTTCTTTCGGTTTATTCAGTTCCGATAACGAAAATAAAGCGTAGCCAGATTTTTAAGACTATAAAGATTGGGAACAATTTCCAGAGCTTTTTCGTAGTAAGCAGCTTCCTCAACACGTTACCTTCCCGCCCTGTCGAGCGCATCTCCCAACGACGCATATACATGAGCACGCAAACGTTCACCTTCAGGCAGTTCGGCAAGCAGGTCATTCCGTATCTGTAATGCCTTTTGCTTTATCTCCTGTAAATTCTTCGACAAAGCACGATAATGCTTTCCCCACCAAATAGCTTGCCAATAGTACCAGTTGCTTCCGCTTCAGCCTCCAATTTATATCGGCAGCTTTCGTAGTATGGAAACAAATAACTCATATCCCGCTTTCCATAACGGCTTCAGAATATTGTGTAACCTTTCTGCGCCCATCCCGCACCGCTAAACTCTGCTACACGGGTCGCATACCTGCATCACCTTTTCCCCACCAGAATTATATTCTTCCGCGTTGAGTTCCACCTCTACGTTACAGTCAGCACTTGAATATCAGTTCAAAAATCTTCTGTTAATTTTTCGTCTTCTTTGTGTCCGTTACACATACAGCCAATGCCTCCCACCAGTTTTCCGCACTTAATAATGAAGCCGGTGTATACTGCGGAAACCATACCCTTTGCAGGTTGTCCGATGTTTTTAATTTTAGCGGGATAACTCCCCAAATTTTCTCTTTTAAAGTTTTCATGATATAGACTTTACCTTAATTTTGTGTCACTAGTCAATAAAAAATTCATAACGAGTGCAAGGTACAAATATTGACCTGAATAAATAAACAAGAGTCTTAAAACGAAGTTCCAACAGAGAACATTACAACTACCTGATTTCTGAATGCAGTAAAATTCCTCCCAATAATCATTTCATTATCAGGCACACATTCCACAGCTTTCCAAATGACGATTACACAAAATATAACGGCTATTTACTTTACAATCCCAAAAGTTGTCGCAAACATTGCACCGATATTTCAATCTGCCAACGATCTTCAATTCGTCTGCATTAAAGATATATTGTGCCTGATGATAAAAGGAGCACGCTTCTCGAGTGCCTGAACAATGAACGCTTTCAGTTCTTCATCCTCTTTACCCTGAAGAATAGGACGTTGTTGTTTAGCCACACGCAAGCGCCTGAACAACACATCCGGATGCACCTCCAGAAAAACAGTCTTTCCGGTCCGGTTCATAAAGTCCATATTATCATAAACAAGGCGCTCCACCTCCGTCGAAATTACCACATTTTCCTCAAACTCGGCTACTTCATGAAGCATATTCCGCTCCAGTTCCCTGAATCCTGTTTCGCCTCGTTCAATGAATAATTCTCCAACGGTTTTGTGAAAACGCTCTTCAATATGCCAGTCCAGATCGATGAACGGTATATTCATTTGCCGGGCAAAAATTTTTACCCAGCGTCGTTTTTCCAAACCCATATAGCCGGTAAGGAAGATACGAATCATAAATGACTAATTTTGCTCACAAAATTAATCATTTAATGAAGAATGAAGAATGAAGAATAAAAGAATTTTAGCCATTATGCCAGCTCCAATTCTTCATTATTCATTCTTCATTCCTGATTTATTTAAAGATTCTCACCTGTTCTTCAAGGCTGGAATTTTTTTCACCCGGTTGTTGACAGAAGTCCGAACGGCATTTCCGCAATCAAATGCCAATGTTCCAAGCAAATCCTTATATCGGCGCACTTCTTCATCAATCAATCTAAGCTATGGTGTTGCAGCGATGTCGAAGTCCCTTTTCACTACCTTTTTGGTCCTCAAAGAACAGCACAGTCCCATATCCGCAAAGCGAACGAGTTATCTATTCTTCTGTCTTTACGAAAAGCCTCGCGAGTACAATCTTTCTTCAACGCATCTTTCACAATCTTCCACAGTTTCTTGTGTGATTCTCCCAACAGAAAGTACCACACGGTAGACTGCGAATTAAATGCAGACGGTACGTGGCGTACGGTCATATTGACGATACACTCAATCTCCTGATCCGGGATAGGCGACTGATTAGTAATTGAATAGTAAGTCCGGCGATGTTTCAAAGCTTCACTAAAAGATCTTTCCATAATAGCTCCTTTTCTAAATGTTATATTCTTAAACTCTCTTATTATTTTTATAACAAGTAGCTCTGTTGACTTGTTCAAATAGAGAATAAAGTATTTGTACCTTCGCGCTGTCAATAAGGCCAGACATCACCACATTGTGCGCGAAAAATGGCTAAACAGAAATTTACGTTGTTTGCTGAAACAGAAGGATTCGATATTGCGGTAAGCATGTAAGACCAAGCTTCCGCGTACCGCAGAAACAGAGAGGAACTGTTCAACTGATAGAACGTGGAGAAATGGCTTGGAAAACACATACACCACTCCGTATTCTGAAAAATGGGAAACCAAAGAATGGGGAGAGATTCCGGCAGATTGCAGCGAAAAAATAAGACAAAAGACCAAACACCTCAAAAAATATTTTTATCTTTTGAACCCAAGATAGCATTTTTTGTATCAAACACATCAATAAATGTATGAAAATAAGCAATTTATTATTTTAGCGGTCGTTTGCGTCGTTACTCTTCTCCTTTATGGGATTAACGATTTCCATGTACCAAAGGAGAAACCGCGGCAATCGTTGCATACTCCATGATTGAAACCGGTAACTGGACGCTTCCCGTCAACAACGGCGGGGACATCGCCTTACAAGCCGCCCTTGTTTCACTGGTGTATTGCCGCCCTTCTATTGCCGGGAAAGTAACGGAATACACTTCACGTATGCCCTCTGCATTGGCACTGATAGCTATGGTGTTAGGCGGATTCTTATTCTACGCCAAACGCAGGGGGGAGCTTCAGTCGCCCTCCTTATGGGCTTAATTACCCTGTCTAATTTTGAAGTCCACCGCCGGTATGAACTGCCGCGTTGACATGATGCTGACCGCCTTTATCGTACTGCGCTCTACCAACTCTACCGTTGGTGTGAGAAAGGGCAAAAAGGATTCCCTGGATAGCCACCTTTGTTTATGGATGTGCCACACCAACCAAAGGTCCTGTAGGTATCCTCCTGCCTTGCATGGTCACCGGGGTCTTTCTGCTGATCCGGGGTACCAGTTTCTTCAAAGCCTTTTTCTCGATGGGCACTGGTAGCCACATGTCCTGTATCCTGCCCGCCCTTTGGTACATCGCTGCCTACCAACAGGGAGGAGATAATTTCATCTCACTTGGTTATGGAGGAGAATTTCGGTCGTTTCATGGGAAAAAAAATGAGCTACGAATCCCATGAGAATCCTGCTTACTACAATATCATTACAGTCGTATCCGGCTATGCCCCTTACACATTGTTGGTTCTTGCTTTCCTTATTCAGCCTTACATACGGAAAATAACTGAAAACCCCGCGAATGGTGGCAGAGGTTCACAACATATATCCGCGAAATGGACAGCACCCGCTTGTTCTCTTTATTGAGCATTGTTCTCATTTTCGTTTTTTACTGTATCCCAAAGATAAAGCGCAGTGTTTACCTGTTACCCATTTATCCGTTCATCGCCTATTTCCTTGCCGAATATATCATGTATCTGGTCCGAAAACTCAAAAGCAGTTAAGATATACGGCGGATTTCTCCGTCGCCGCTATTCTTCTCCTTGTCACATTTATAGCCGTGCGGTTAGGGATTAGTGCCCGACAGTATTTTCCACGGAAGACACGCCGCCGAGAATATAGCTTTTCTTCATGAACGCGTTGGCAAAATATCTCACTCAACGCAGGCCACATCATCGTCATCTGCCTGCCATTAATTGCAGCTTATTCATTTCTTCCGGACAATCGGGAAAAAGAACCGGGAATGAACGTAGTGTATGCCACCTTTTCGTTACATTCTCGCTTTTCATGTCATTGATGGTGCTTACCAGCCCGCCATACTGAACACCAAATCGGACAAAGGAATGGCGGAAGATATCCGGGAAATAGCTTCGGGCAGCAAGATCTATTCTTATGTAGCTGTCGATATGTCCGTTTCTACACGGTCAATTTCTATCACAACGACCAGATAGGATTGTTTGAAAAGGATATGCCGGCCGAAGGCTATCTATTGGTAGGACGACGCGATTTTGAAGGTTTCAAGCCCAAATATGAATCCGAATATACTTTGAAGAAGTATATCAGAGCACGAAAAGAGGATGTGACATCCGTGACATTATTTACCTGTATCGTTTCAAGAGAAAATAGCCATAGATCAGAATAAGAATAAAAGAAAAGCAAAGTAAACCCGTTACAGGTTTACTTTTTTTCTATCAGATAACGCGGACGGCGTTTCACCTCCTTATATATTTTACCGATATATTCACCGATCACCCGACGGCAGTCAGGATAGCGCCGCCGATAAACCAGACAGAAATGAGTAGCGAAGTCCAGCCTCGGATTACGTCTCCGCCAATAAAATTTCCACCAAAGCATAGATAATGGCCCAGGAAAGAAACCAGCATAAAGATAAGCCCGGATGTGGTAATCAGACGTAATGGTTTGACAGAGAAAGAAGTGATTCCGTCCAAGGCAAAGTTCAACATCTTCGTGAACGGATATTTCGATTCACCGGCAAAACGTTCCTTGCGGTCGTAATAGACTGAAGCGGTAGGATATCCGAGCATACACACCATGCCCCGGAGGAAAAGATTACGTTCGGGGAAAGACACCAATGACTTCAGGGAGCGCTTGCTCATCAGGCGGAAATCCGCATGATTGTAAACAATCTCCCGCCCATTGTCCGCATCAGTTTGTAGAACATCTGCGCAGTATGTTTTTTGAAGAACGTATCCGTTTTACGTTCCCGCCGTACACCGAACACCACATCGGCCCCTGATTTAATAATAATCCACCATTTCACAATAGCATTCATCATCCTGCAAAAATCAGCGTCGATAGATACAGCCGCATCATAATCGCCGGCCGCCACAAAATCAGTCCCGCCCAGAGAGCCTGCTGATGCCCGACATTATGCGCCAGTTTCAAGCCCGCCACACACCTATGAGATTCAGACAATTGCTCTATCAGTTTCCAAGTAGTGTCCTTGCTTCCGTCGTCCACATACAAAATCTTTCCTTCGGCCACCTTCCCTTCCTGCTCCATTCGGGCAAGCACATCAGATAGCTGACGAGTCGTTTCTTTCAATACTTCTTCCTCATTATAACAAGGAACTACAATCACAAGTCTCACGCCGTTCATAGCTTTTTATGTTTAAAGACAAACCGAACAAATAAAAATTCACAGGAATCGCTATTCGCAAAACACCGGGCACAGGTGCCCATGCTTTAGAAACTCCCAGATAGAGGAATACATTCAACAGAATGATATGCAACAAATAATTAACCAGATGCGCTCCCTCCCATACCAACCAACTTTTTTCCATGACGGAGTGGTTCGAACGTAAAATAAGAAGTCAGATAGAAGTTGACAATAAAACTGATTACATATCCCGTCGTATAGGCTACATTGACGTTGATAAAAGATTGCAGGAAATAATAAATCCCATAATGCAATGCCGTAGCCAGCACGCCAACCACGCCAAAACGTATAAACTCTTTCACCAACGGCTTTGTTTTCATAAAGCACTTACTTCTTGACGGATACTTTATCTAATGTCTTGTGTTCTTTACCAGGGATTCCGTACTTTGCAGCATAGAGAAGCAATAATCCTTCAAGTTCCGGAAAGCCTCCTCATCAGTACCAGTGGCAGCGTGGAGCTTACCTTCCTCCAGTTTGTACTTGAATTCCTGTTGGCTGTCCGGCGAATAGATAAACATATTCACCGAGTCTCTTGCCCCCGATCAGATTATCCGCCGTAAAGAAACATACAAGGACGTTCTTCTTCCAACAGATTGACACCGAAATTGTTTTGCAGGTAACTTATGTTAAGCAGCCCCAACAACGTAGGAGATACATCCACCTGCCCACCAAAACCGTCGTATACCCCCCGGCTTGATATCTTTCCCGTAAATCATCAGAGGGATATGGTTATAAGACTGGGGCATTTCACATTCAGGTGTTCCCACCATTTTGCCATGATCGCCCAGAAAAACGAAAATCGTATTGTCAAACCACGGCTGTTTTTCCGCAGCCTGCATAAACTGCCGGATAGACCAGTCGGCATATTCTACAATCTGTTCTTCGAGCACATCACTATGCGGGTGGAAATAGGGCGGAATCACATAAGGGGGATGATTGCTGATAGACAGCAATACGCTGAAGAACGGATTCCCCTGTCCCGGCCCTTTCATTCAAAATAGGAAGTGCATACTGATACATGAAGTCATCCTGCACACCGAAGCTGTTCACTACTTTTTCCGAAGGATAATTCTCCTGAGCGTAGATTTCGTCGAAGCCGTTCGTGCGAAGGAAAGCATTCATATTGTCGTACTGCGATTCGTGAGTCATAAAGAACAGGTTACAGTATCCGTTCTCCTGCAATACGGTAGGCAGTCCCGAATAGACAGGAATCACAGAACCTTTCATGGCATTCCGTTTCATGATAGCCGGAAAAGAATAAAGCGTGGAATAAATACCATGATTGGTATGAATGCCGGAGGAGTAGAAATGACAGAAACTCAAAGATTGCTGATAAAGGCTATCCAGATAGGGAGTCAGTTTCTTATCCGATCCAAAAGTCCCCATTAGATTGGCGGACATAGACTCCATAAAGACCAGAACTACGTTCCTGCGATTAGGCATACCTTCCCGTTCTACTTTCCGTGCGATCGGAGACAACCGGTCAATTCCTTGCCTATGCAAATATTTCTGTACTTTTGATAAAGCGTCTTCCTCAGACATCAGATGCAGAGTCCGGTTTTTTTCTTCCCGGTTATCATCCAGTGTACTTGTCAGCAGATTAAAGACAGGATTCACTCCCAACTGATTCAGGAACGGGTCTTCACAATAATATGCCTGACTTACTTTTATCGGGTTATATCCCATACGCCCACGAATACCGAACAGGCAAAGCCCGATACAAATTGCACCTGCTACCAACACAGCTACCCGGCTCAACAGACTTATCTGTGGTGCAGCCTTTTCTGCCCTACGATAGAAATAGGATGTAAGGGAAGAAGCTCCCCAAACAAATACCACGATAGACAGGAGTCCGAGGAATATCGGAAAATAGTAAGAAGACTCCCCAAACATCAGACCAGCTGTTGTACCGCCATAGCCGAACCAATTATAAATAGAAGAATTAATCGTTTTGAAGAAATATTCAAAATATGGAATATTGGCAGCAGCGATAACAAAAGATACCGAATAAAAACAACTAAAATAAACCGTTGTAGACCTAAACATCCATTTAGCGGTGTAGTTACAAAGAGCGGCTATCCACAAAACAGCCAGAGGGAGCAACAGGATATAACAAGCTATTACATTGTCAAACCAGAGTCCGCGGAGGAAAGCACCGGACTGCAAAAGAACATCTCCCTTTATTTCTGCCGGGAATTGATAGTCAATGGAACAGAACAGTGTGAACCGGAAAATAAAGAAAATGAAGAGAGCTACCACGTGTATGGATAACAGATATAAGAGGTAGCACTCAAAACGTTTTATAGAGATTCCTTTCATTAGATTCAACTTAAAAAAGTTCCATTATAATTATTCCGTTACAGTTGCTGCATATCGTGTAAGCGTTTGTAATATCCGTTCAGTTCTATGAGTTCCTCATGCTTGCCGCGTTCTACAATCTCTCCCTCATAGAGCACGCAGATTTCATCCGCATTCTTAATAGTAGAAAGACGGTGAGCAATGGCAATCGTTGTACGCGTCTTCATCAAACGCTCCAACGCTTCCTGTACCAGACGTTCCGATTCGGAATCCAGTGCCGAAGTCGCCTCGTCGAGGATCAGGATCGGCGGGTTCTTCAGAATGGCACGTGCAATACTGATACGCTGGCGCTGTCCGCCCGACAACTTACCGCCCCGGTCACCGATATTCATATTATATCCCTCCGGCTTCTCCATGATAAAATCGTGTGCATTCGCAATCTTGGCAGCTTCTATCACTTGCTCCATTGTTGCATTTTCCACACCAAAAGCGATGTTGTTGAAGAATGTGTCATTAAACAAGATTGCTTCCTGATTCACGTTACCGATCAAACTGCGCAAATCGGCAATACGAACATCACGTATACTGGTTCCGTCGATTGTGATATCTCCTTCCTGCACATCGTGATAGCGCGGCAGCAAATCCACCAACGTCGATTTGCCCGACCCCGACTGTCCTACCAGTGCGATCGTCTGACCTTTAGGAACTGTCAGGTTCACATGCTTCAACACTTCCGTTTACCGTCATAACTGAAAGTGATATCCTTAAACTCAATTTTGTCATTCAGTCCCTTCAACGGTTTCAGATTCGAAATTTCTTTGATCTTATTCTCAGCTTTCAGAATCTTGTCTACACGCTCCATTGAAGCCAGACCTTTCGGGATGTTGTATCCTGCCTTCGCAAAATCTTTCAACGGATTGATTACGCTATACAAGATCACCATATAAAGATAAATGTCGGAGCGTCAATCGATGCGTTTTGTCCCAGAATCAATGTACCGCCGAACCATAACACAGCTACAATCAGAATCGTTCCTAAGAATTCACTCATAGGATGCGCCATAGCCTGACGTATGGCAACCTTATTTGTCGCGTCACGAAGTTCGTTGCTGCATTTGGTGAAACGGTTAATCATTTTGTCTTCCGCAATAAAAGCTTTGATAATGCGCAAGCCACCCAACGTTTCTTCCAGTTGCGACATCGTATCGCTCCACTTGCTCTGCGCCTCCAAAGACTGGCGTTTCAGTTTTCGTCCTACCACACCCATCAGCCAGCCCATTCCCGGCAACACAACGATCGTAAAGAGAGTCAACTGCCAGCTGGTGATGACCAGTGTCGCAAAATACAGAATAATCATAATCGGACTCTTCATCAACATATCCAACGAGCTGGTAATGGAGTTTTCCACTTCACTCCACATCCCCGCTCATACGAGCGATAATATCTCCTTTTCTCTCTTCCGAGAAGAATGACATCGGCAGACGCATCACCTTGGCATACACCATAATACGGATATCACGCACCACTCCTGTACGCAACGGAATCATTACAGCCGAAGAAGCGAAATAACAACCGGTTTTAAACAATGTCATAATCATCAGGAACAGTCCCAAAAAGATAAGCGCCATAGTAGGTCCATTATCTATTATCATCTGACTGATATAATAATAGAAGTTATTCTTAGCAACATCGGCCAAATCACCACTTCCCCATTCCATAAAATGATAGACCTTATCAGCCCTTCCGTCTTGAACAGGATACTCAGAATAGGAATCAAAAAAAGTGAATGAAAACACATTGAATACAGCAGATAAAATATTCAGCAAAACAGCCCAGCCGATATACTTCTTATAAGGCGACACAAAACGTCGCATCAATTGTAGAAATTCCTTCATTACTTGCCATTAAATAAGTTAAGACCGCAAAGATACAATAAAACCGATTAACAGACAGCAGTTTCACCGAATTATTAACGCGATTTATCGAAAAGAGCTTGTAAGAAAGCGATCATATATCCGACAAACTCTCATTTCCCGAGTCATAAAGTCTTCCTTCCGGTAAGTCTTTCGCAATTACCCTGTATCTCTTTTTGAGCGACAGCCACCACATGATAATAAACTCCGCGCGTTTTCCTGTACGATTTCACTCACAACCGTTGCAGAATACGTCCGAAATAGTTCACCTGACCGGAAGAGAATTTCATTTTACTCGCCTTTTGTATCCGTTGCAATATATCGGCCGCAAGTATCCACTCTCCTTTCTTCCTCATCGTCCGCAACGCGGTAATACACAAGAAACAGCTGTTCGATAAGCGGTGACTGTTCAAACTCCTGATTGGCTTCCGTCATGATGGCTTCTTCCTTTTCGTCAAACCAATACCGTTCATTGTTATAGAATGCCGCCATTGCTTGCGCGTAAAGCTGTTCATAATCAACAGGACGAACCACATCAATCACTCCCGTAACCTCCACACCTATATAACGACGACTGCCGGAAGTATCTGTCAGCAAATCCTTATGATTGCTTGTTCCGATGAAAGAAGCGTAACGGCGAAGTTCTTCTACCGCCGAAGCATTCGGGCGCCGTGTATTAACGACCGGTTTTTGCATGATATGTTTAAGGAAAGGCTGCTGATTGACACCTATCTGGTCAAACTCATCCATATTAATCAGAAGAAAACGATTCAGATACAACTCGGCGTCCCTTTTACGGCTAAAGTCAATACTATCCGTATAGTACGCCTGTAAACACGGCGGTAGAATCAGGCGGCAAAACGTAGATTTCCTGTAAGCCTGCGGACCGACTAATATAGGCGAAGTGCTGTTTGCATGATTTTTACCCAGTCCACGCCAATGAGCTATCATGCTGAGAAACCAACGACGGAACAACTGTGCCCAATGGGGATTATTGCAAGGAACCCGCTTTGCCAGATCTCCGATGTGATCTTTGCCGTCCCAACGGGGGAGATCATAAAGGAACTCTTCAATAGGCTGATAAACCGGCACATGATCTGAATTCAGATAACGCACCACGTCTTTGTCCCACAATTTAAGCCCTTCGTATTGCGCATTCATGGTAATACTTTGCCATCAGCCTCTTATTTACCGGACGAAAATAAAAATCAAAACTGTTCCGTTGCCGGCATTCCACTTGCGAGGTCAACTGATTGAAACGAAACTCATAACGACGTTTCATAAACTCATCCATTTGCATCACAAACAGTTGTTCCGGCAGCAGACTGCTTTTATCCGCAAACCCTTTACAAGTGCGATATACATTCTGCACTGTCTCACGGATCAGAAATTCATCATCCGGCAAGCGGTAATGGGCACGAGTCCACCGCACTGTATCCTCTGCGGGAATACCGGCACGAAAACAATGTCCGGCCAGACAAACCAGCAAGGAATGTATATCATCTCCCGGCTGATAGCCATGCTGCTCATCCAAAGCCCGCGCAAAAGCCGCCTCAAAAAGTACGGAAAGAGCTTTATAACTCTCATATCCCGGTACAAGCCGTTGCAAAGGCGAGGTTTCCGCCTTCACCTGTTCGCGATAGGTCGTTTCTCCCGGCATAGCCATAGGCTGTTTCATATAGACAGGCATCGCTTCGGGATTAAAAATACAGTTCGGGGTCGAAGGTCAGACGACAATATTGTTCCAGTGAAGGTTCTTTCAAGTCGATATCGAAAGGAAGCTGCGGTTGATAAAATTTCACGGCGAGCCGATAAGCGTGCGCATGAAATAATTCCGCTTGTTCACGGGTACCCGGCAAAAGATCGTCAGGATAAGTAAAGCGCACCCATATCTTTACCGACTTTCCGGAAGAACCGGTAAAAGCAAGATAGGTCTGCGGAAACTCCTTCACACGTTCTTTCACCTCATCCGCTTCCATAGGTCCGGAGAGATTGTTCACTTGAAGCATCACCACTCCGTTGTACTCGTCCATTGTCATTACCCCATTCTTACGGACAAAGGCGGCAGCAGGAAGCAACTTCGGCACTTTCTGTACATAGTCATTTTTATCACCCGGAAATATATAAGGCAGGACTTCTCTCATATCTGAGACCAGTTGTGCTTTAGTTTCCACTTTCATTTGCTCCACGAGCTGTTCGATTTTCAACGTCCGCAAAGTGTTCACTCTGCCGTCGTCTCTAATTTGTGTTATTCTCATTACTTATTTAGTTTGTCCTGCATGTTTGTGTAGGGCGATTATTACCGGAGACAAAAAAGTACTGTAAATATTCCATACAAACAAATTTTAAAAGCGCTGGTTCTTCTTTCTACCAGAAAAGATTTTTCAATTTCATTCTCATATTCTCATACTTTTCAGTTAAAGTGTAGTCAATCAAATAGATGTACTATGAGAAATACTTTTTCAAACAGGCATTTCTCATAGTTTATTCCACATCTCGGCTCAAAATTTGGGTATTTCTCATTGTTTTTCAGAGTATTTTCATAGTCAGCACAACTCTGTTTGCCTAATGCCGGATAACCTTATCCAATATGAAATTAAACTATTATTTACGTATAAACAACTAAGCATTTACTTGTTTTCCGCCCAATATTGTTGTATCTTTGAAGGAACATTCCAACCGTTCCACTCCAGTGCACAGGCCTGTCTACTCCAGTAAAAAGTTCTGTCTACTGAAGTGCAAAGAACCGTCTACCGGAGTGGAACGATAGAAGCATCGGTAGGAAAAGAAAGGAATGAAGGCAAGATATAGCAACAGCCTAAGTAACATAATATATAAATCACCATTAAATTGAAACAGCAATGGCAATACAATTCGAGTTTTATAAGAATCCCCAACCGGAAAAAGAAGGGGAAGAACCAAGCTACCACCCTCGCGTAGTTAATTTTCAACATGTCACTACTCAGCGACTAGCAAAAGAAATCCACATGGCAACTACTTTCGGAAAAGCAGAAGTAGAGGCAATGTTAATGGAACTGAGCAGATGCATGGGCAATCATCTGCGCGAAGGAGAAAGAGTGCATCTGGACGGGATCGGGTATTTTCAAATCACATTGCAAGCCGCCGAACCCATACACTCACTTACTACCCGCGCCGACAAAGTGAAACTAAAATCCATCAACTTCCAGGCCGACAGAGACTTGAAAAGTTTGTGTATGACCACACACCTGCGGCGTTCGAAATATAAACCGCATTCCGCCTCTCTTTCAGAAGAAGAAATTGACCGGAAACTCACGGAATATTTTGCAACGCATCCTGTCTTGACTCGTACTAATATGCAGTCTCTTTGCAGCTTCACTCAAAGTATGGCCAGCCGGCAAATACGCAGGCTAAAGGCAGAAGGTAAGCTGCAAAATATTGGGAAGCCTACGCAACCTATCTATGTTGCAGGGGCGGGATACTATATTTAGCATACTAAAATTTGTATCAATAGTGAAACATAGGTTCAAAAATTCAAGGCATGCCCAATAATTCTCTTGAAAAAAATAAAATACCATGAAATATACGAGAATATACAAATTTATTGTAACTTTGGAATCATTTTGATTAGAAAAGCAACAGGATTACAGAAAATGGTTAGGTCTGCGTTTATGGGAACTTTTGGAGAAGAAGCCATGAAATGGTTAAGTCTCTTGACAGCGCCACAATATGACTATATTGTGGCTATAGCACGTAAAGTGCCCCCCGTTTAATTGACGTCATCCTTCGGGAAAGCAAGACGTTTTCTCCTTCGATCTGGGATAAAGTAATAACAGAACATGCTCTGCCTTTTCATTTTGCACAAATGCCCCCCAAAGCATAATTATTTACTAATTGACGACAGTGTGTTCTATGGAAGCACATTCAAAAAGATAGAGACACTTATAAAGAATTTAAACAATATTTCTCAATCTGAAAATGCGAATGAATGTAACAAGATCAATATAAAAAACGCTACCCTTTTTCTCTTAGAAAACAACAGACTGGAAAACCTAAATATCAATATGTACTTCCGGACCGGAAATGAGCAGCAAGCAGTCACATTCGTCAATTATGAAATGTCAGCATTCCTTAAAGGAGGACCTTATGATTTAGAATTCCCTATCATATATCATCCAGGAGAGTTCGACGAAAATAAAATACAAACTGCACTGGAAGAGAACTTTCCCTGAAGCACAAATTTATTCATTGGACGAACCCGTTCTATTGGAAAACGGAGAGAATGCAACAAGAAAAAGTTGGACAATATTGTTTTATCCTATAAACAAAAGAAATGCACAGTCTACAGATCCAGAATTCAGCAAAATAAGATTTTTCCTTAACGAGACCCGGAATGAACTCAGAATTGTGCCTTTCTCCCTATCCATTAACAACGGATGCACTAAGTAAATTTGATTTATTCCTTCCCGATCAGCACAAAGATTTATACAGAAAGGTTTACAATCGTGTATCTCATCTTCTTTGATTTAGAAGCTAACAACGAGGACGAAGAATATATTGTCTATCAGACAGAAAGAAGTTTGGTTATATGGATAAATTACTTGCTGTCTATTAATTTATATATCAAAAACAAAAGGCATTAGACAACTTCCTTTTGTCCGTCAACGCCACCAGCCAACATCTTGACCCCCAAAGACATACGCTTTTTAATCGGATACGAATTGGCAGAAGAACTATACCCTTGTATAGAAACTTGGTTTAAGAGCAATGACATCATGACTCCTTTATTCATTGATTATAGTCCTATCTATGTCAATGGACTTGAAGAAATGGTTATCCCTGCCAACTATGTTAACTCATTTTCCCAAGCATTATCGGGAAAGTTCGCAGGTTCTACCGCTATCAATGAGTTTGTCTCCTGGCATTTTTTCTGCCAACATGAATTGATAGACAATGCGAGCAGAAATCAGACAGCGTCCAACAAGTACGCCCGCCTCAGATATGGCATCACCTACCGGGGATTATACAACAATATCCTTGTACATAAGACCGACATCGACTTTGAAAAAGATTTACATATAGCCATGGATGCGCAAATTGATGAAGGGAGTGTAGTGCCTAAATATATCAAGTTATCTTCCCTGAACGTAAATCGATGTGGACACGTATGTTCCGCTCCGGAGAAAGGATTCCTAAGTTTATCGAAATGATAAACTTAAGTCTCTCACTTATTGTACAACTGAAAAAGAAACTTAGTGTATCTTCCGTACCAAAGACTATTTTGGAAACATATCTCTTGCAGGCCCTGACCAATTCACTTGACAACAAAGAACTATATGGATTATCGGACTATTCTTTCAAAAGATATCTGATGCCCGTCAAGGATGATATGCCAATGTATTGTGCTGCAATAGCGCCCGATCAGAAACAAAACCAATGTATCCCGATTACACGTTGGCTGATTGATCACGATTATATGAAAGAAAGCTACGACAGCTACGAAATATCAGGATGTATAACAGAGCATATATATTATCCACATAGCTTCGAAAACGCTTATAATGAACTGTCCTCTGCCTTTGCACGCATACTGATACATTTTATGAAATGAAAAACTATATTTTCAAACTCTCTTTATTCGGATTAAGCAAAGAAGAGACTAAGGAAATTCAGATAGAACTACTAAAGCTTTGGAAAAGTAGGTTTGAAAAGTGCATGACAGAATTTCACAATACAAGCAATGATTACAGTAGTTCGAATGTTATAAATTTCTTTATGAATACATTAAGAATTACAGAGATTTGGACAACAACTTATTGACAAAAATAAACAAATTGACAGAAGAGCCAGGAAATGAGAACAATAAATATTGGGCAACTATATTACAGAAAAGAGCAAGAAGGAAAGGCCTTTGCTTTTTGACAAAGAGCTCGATGGAAAATTCCAATTGGCAATTCTATTATGTTCAGCATATAGCACAATTAGATCAGAAATTCCCATGCTTAAGAATAATGATATTATCCAAACAGAATTAGAAGACAACAACATCAAAAGACTTTATGATTTTGTTTTAAAAAAGAAAGCTTGAGAAATGATATTCTGCAACAAATCTGCAAAAATATCTTCGAAAAGAGTTTTTACTTTTACTAATATATTTCTTGATATATGGCACAAAAAAACTATGAAAAACTACTGACCGAATTAATGAAAAAGATTCCCCAAAACAGATTGGTAAAACATTTATTTTTAAATTATACTATCGGAAAAGGAGGGAATGAATTTCTTGTTATAAACAAAATTTTACCAAACGTATATTCGGCAAACCGGCAAATAGAGAAGAAGATAAGGCAGATACTGCTGACAGTAGTACATTCGATCCTGTATATGACAGAAATTCCTGTTTTATCGACGAAGAAAAAGATATAAATATCGATTGGGAAGCAGTGTTTAACCCGGAACTAATCAATGAAGACTTTAGAATCGCCAAAATCTCTTTTGAGAACTTCCGCAAATTTCCGGGAAAAGGAGATAACCAATATCCTTACGGAGTATCTTTCAAATATTCTCCGGAGGATGAAAACCCTTGTTCAGCCATTATACTGGGAGTAAACGGAGTAGGAAAAGTTCCGTATACCAAGGCATCGAATATATATACAGAAAAGAAATCGGTGAAGCACGTTTACGACGACTATGGCAAAAGAGAAGATACAGAAGCCGGTAAATTTAAGAGATATATGTCTAATTGGACATGTAATGATGTAAACGTAAAATGTGGGTAAATGGTTCCCAAAAAGAATTTACGAATGAAATACCCCTACAAAGCGGAACAAGGAGTACTATCCAATTGCCTCAAATATGGCTTTTTATCTCTGAATATGAAGTAATACGCCTGGGGCAAATGAAGATTGAACATGGCGGCCACGACTCCTTGAGAATGCAAATAGCCAACGCGCTGGATATGGGCGAATTGAATTGGCTCAACAGGTTAGTCTATAAGCTTGCCATTTACCAGTCTAATATCAAAGTAGAGGAGAATATCAGTAGCGAAGAGATTGATGCCAAACGGGACACTATCAAAAGGAATAATGAATTCTTCACGCATATCGACTTTTAATGAATTTAAAACCCGGAGAGCAATCTTTGAAAAATTTCCTCTACAATCTTCCTGAGGTTTTAACAATGCCGGATGTCAATAAAACCATAGAGCATGCAAATAAAAATCATTCACCTTGCAAGTATTATTTCAGAATTCACACTGTCGACAGGCAAGAAGAACATTTCTGATACAACTCCTATAGGAGTAAACAGCGAAAGGAAGATAATCACCCAACTGGACAATCTGGTCAGAGCACTTAATAACATACACGAACTCCGGGAAAAGATTGATGCGGAAATAAAATATATAAAAGACAGTCTTCCTCTCCAAAACTTAAGGTTTAAAGACGAATACATCCATAACATATTAAAACAAATAGACGATGACTTCTACAATGTAATCGATCATATACAGAAAGATAAAGATAACGCAGTTCCCATAACAATAAGCGGCTTGAACGCTTTGAAAAATAATTGCAGGGAAATCCTCTCCTTCATCACAATGGAACTGATTCCCACTCTGCCCAAATGGGAAAAAAGAAAGGAATGAACTTATCGGTGCATTACAATTGTCGAAAATCATCGAAACATATAACACATATTCGTCAAAAGAGTTAATCAACAGAGTAAAAGAAACGACCAATTAGCAAAAGAAATCCATGCCTTAGAGTTGGCTCAAAAGAATATCAGGACAGAATCAGTCAATACAATCTCATTCAATGTATTAAGCAGGATGCATACCAGATTTATAAAATCATAAACAAGAAGATATCATCCAAATTACAAGAGGAAGTGAGCAGAATCAACAGAGACATTATACAAAATATAATGTCACACTTCCTCAGTGAAGACGAAGAACTTATCTGGACTTGGGACAATATGTTAATCAAAGAAGAAAATGGTAAATATACTCCTGCTACAGATTCAAAAGAGAACAAATATCTAGCTTGTATGATACAAGACAAGACAAGCGGAAGCACTATCTCGGTAAAAAGCACTTCAACACTTTCAGATTCCACCTTTTCAACACAATCCTGAATATGGCGTTCTCATTTGCCGTGATGGAGAAACTCAAAGTAAAATTGCCTATTATGCTGGATGACATCTTTTATGCTAGCGATTTCCACAACAGGAGAAACATTAAGCATTTTGTTAAAGCAATACTTACAGCATACAAGAGCATTTTCGAAAACGGGAAAGATAATAGCGAACAACCGGACAAAATCGGAAGTAAATTACAGCTTGTCATCTTTACGCATGACGAACTTGTATTTAAAAGTATCACCGACGAGATCAAAGAGTTTCATAAAAATGACTATCGCAAAATACTTTATGTTCCATTCGCTATTACCACATAAAGAAGCTGCGCCCGACAGTAACTTTGAGATAAGTAACTTAGTATTCAATTTAAACGAGAGAAACGATGAGTGAAAATAAAGATATACAAAAGGTAGAAAACGATAAAGATAAAATTGAATATGAAAAATTCCATTGGGAGATTTCAGCTATCAAACGATTTAATATATGTATTGTTATAATAGTGTTGGGTATCTTTTATTTGTGCTTTATTCAACATTAGTTATAAGATAAACGAACACAATAAAGCATGTGCCAAGAAGTTTGATTCCTTGACAAAAGATGTTGTCATCGACTTGCCACTCATACAAAAACAGACTCAAATGTTACTGCCATACTTTTAGAATCCATTATCAAACAAATAGACAAACATTATTCAATGAAACTCGGAGAAATCCAAACAGTTGCTGACACCCGTCTATCCAGAGAAATGAATAATTTAAACCTATGGATAACCGTTTGGGCAGTACTCATGGGAATCATAAGCATCGGGCTGCCAATGTTTCTCAGCCTTATTGATTTCAAGAAGAGAGAATTCGAGAAACGAGAGCTCCAAAAGTCAGGAAACTACTATAAAAAAATATTTGAGGAAGACAAAAACGAATTTGATACCAAAATTAAAAAGCGACAAAAGAACAAGCTGATCAATTAGAAAAACAATTGATAGAAGTGGAAGGACAGTCAAAGATCATGTTTCTGTTGCATTTATTAAGCACTCTTTGTAACTTCTCCTCTACCTCATTTCCGGAATCTGCAGAGCGGGACCAATGCGTGTATGATATTGTCATGAAAACAAGTAGTGCTTTCGACAAGATATATATATACTACAATCAGCACAGGAATTACAAACCAGATACCTCATTTCATTCACTGATTGTGTTCCTAATTATATCCTGCGACCAAATTAAAATAACAATTTCAAATCGCAAAGTATTACGCCTTTTGAGTGACTTGACAAACACTACCGAAGAACTTGAAAAAGAAGTTTTGTCTTTATATGAGAAATAAAGCAGAAGAAACCGATAAAGAAATGTATGAAAAAATTCCTTGAAGCACTCAAAAGTACAAATTATGCATTAGACAACTTTAAAAATGGTCTGAAGCAACTGCTCGCAGAACATTCAACATAATCAATAAAGTATATCCTCATATTTTTTATATTGGGAATTACGCACCACAAACTAGATTATTAACACACTAAACTAAACGCCATTATGAAAAATCTACTTAATGTTTTGTTCATTTTATTATTTATCTCGTCATGCTCAGATACGGACAACAGCACATTTCCTGAGATAAACGACGAGGAGGAAAATAATACGGGAGAAAATCATTCCGTTAAAATTAGAGATAGAAGACACACGGAAAAACATTTTCGATTATGCCGTTTTTGGCTTATTTCCCAATGATTATTTCATTATGTTTTCTCTATTCGACATTTACGATTCAATCACGTGGAAAGTTTCTAATTTAGACGGCAGCCTGAAAATATTCAAACATACAGAAGGTAGCGCCAATTTCATACGTCAATGGTCTCATTCTTTTTATAGCCCGGGAAAATACAAAGCGTATGTGTCAGGATACAAAAACAAAGAAGTAATCAGCAGTGACACCGTAGAAATAGAGATTACGAACACTAAAGATTTTCTTTGCTATAATTGGAAAGACATAAAAGGCTCTATCGGACATGCGACAGGATACGAAGATGTTTTAAACGATTATGAATTTATCACGTATGCGGATATGCATCAAGGAAATCCCTTCTGTATCCGTGTGTCTTCGCGACAAGGAAAAAGAACGACAGACCCGCCTTTCTTATACGAAGTAAAAAAATACTCACTGACTATATAAATTCGCTATATAATACAACTCCTATTTATGACGAAACGGATGATATTCTCCTCAAAAACGCGAAGAGTTATTCGTGTATAAAGAAGAAAACACCTATCCTCTATGTATATGGATTACTCCAAAATCAAGGATCGTATTAATCAAGAATGAAAGGTTTAATGAATATCAGCTCTATGCGGAGCCCCAATAAGGAAAATCTAAAATTATTAACTGGCCCTTTTATGCTCAAACTTAAAAAATAAATTGAAAATAACAGTCTCAGTTATTATTAGCTATTTATCATATTTAATCAGGCTTTTCTTGTTTTTTATAATATATTATTCATAATATTGCAACATTATATACCTAAACGTCAGAAAAATGTTTATGAAAAATCATTCTACAAACGTCCTCTGTTAAATATTGATACATGAAGTCAGGTATGCTCAGACGATCAAATATTGTTTATGTATCTATTTTTGTTATACCTACAACCTCTTTTCAAATAAAAAGATATGAGTAAAATCAGTGTTCTTATACCAGCCTATAATGAAGAACTTTCTCTACCAGAATTATATTTAAAAATGAAAGAAGTGATGGAGACTCATTCACAATATGAATGGGAGATTTTATTTATCAATGATGGTAGTTATGATAAAACATTAGAAATCATAAAATCTTTGAGACAACAAGATAATAGAATAAACTTTGTTGATCTATCTCGAAATTTTGGAAAAGAATCCGCAATGCTAGCAGGTTTTGATTACGCAACAGGAGATTGTGTAATTATTATGGACGCCGACTTACAGCATCCTCCTTATCTGATTCCAGAAATGCTAAGATATTGGGAAGAAGGTTATGAAGACGTATATGCGAAACGTATAACCCGAGGTAAGGAAAGCTTAATACGTAAACATTTATCTTTACTGTTTTATAAATTGCTGCAAAAACTACACGTATTAAAATTCTCACGAATGTAGGAGATTTTAGATTATTAGATCGATGTTGTATCAATGCACTAAAAAAGCTTCGCGAGAGTCAACGATATACTAAAGGCATGTATTGTTGGATTGGCTTTCGTAAAAAAGAAATTAAATTTGAGCAGGAGAATCGCATTGCAGGTAACTCTTCATTCAACTTCTTCAGTCTACTGAGTCTAGCTATGGAAGGGATAACTTCTTTTACCATAGCCCCTTTACGTATTTTCGACTTTTGCTGGAATCATTATATCATTGATCGCTTTTATTTATATGTGTATTGTCATGATAAAAACATTAATTTGGGGAGAAAAAGTACAAGGATTTCCAACACTATTAGTCACGATTCTCTTTTTAGGAGGAATACAACTACTATCTTTAGGTGTTATAGGTGAATATATTGGACGAATCTTTAACGAAACAAAAACCGCCCAGCATACATTGCAAAGAGAGTATAATGGGACAAAGCAATAAATAGAATGTATAAAAAAAACACCACTGCTAAAAATCAGTTTATTTCTCTCGATAGTTGGTATTCTATTCTATCTAATAAATTTGTATACACCATGGATCTCTGACGACTATTTGTATTCTTTTTTTTTTAACACCAAAGGCAGCTAAATCCTTTTTTGAAGGAACATTTATAGGCTTTGAGCAGAAGATATTATCAACATCAGACATTATACATTCGCAATATAATCATTATTTTTTTGTTAATGGGCGTACAATTCCCCATATCATTGAACAGGGGTTCGCAGGTATTTTAGGAAAAGAATGGTTCAATTGGATTAATGTATTATTCTTCTTATTACTCACAGCGCTAATAATCAGATTATCAAACAAAAAAATATATTCAGTTTTCCTTATTGGACGATAGGGATTTCTTCTGTATGGTTCTTATTACCTCATCCAGCTGATATTCTTTTACCAATGGTATGCGCTATTAACTATGTTTGGAGTGCACTTCTTTGCCTATTTTTTCTTTTCGTCTATTGCAAAGTAAAACATGCCCAAAATATCCATTGGCCAGCTACTATATTTTTATTTCTATTTAGCATTATTACAAGCTGGACGCATGAAGCATTAGTTATAGGTATCTCTGGAGCCTTATTTCTCAATTACTGCTTACACTATAAAAACAAAAAACAAAAAAAAAAAGGCAGAAATCAGCATGATGGTTGGCTTTTGGATTGGAACATTGTTAGTATGCCTATCCCCAGCAGCCCGTGATCGAGCATTACTAGACCACGTTTCTATTTGGGAGACATGTCTTGCCTTGGCTAGTCAGCTCAAAGCATTCTATATTCTTTTTTCTTTTTACTTGGGGGCATGCTACTATATGAAAAAAATACAATACACACATCTTTAGAAAATTTATCTATGACAATAAATTCTATTTTTTACATAATCTTTATCAACTGCGCTTTTAGTTTATTCATTGGCTATCGAAATGCACGGCAATTATTTGGAATAGAATTATTTTCTATTATACTTTTCATAAAAAGTATCAGCTCCTTTGTAACAAGTTCTTCTTCATGGTTTAAAAAAGTTTCCAACATAATTGCTGCATTAACTATAATACATATGGCCTACGTTGTTCCTAAGTCAAAACAAACCTACATACAATACCAAAACCTAATCAAAACTTACATACAATCAGATAGTGGTGAAGTCAATTATGAACGAAAACCTTCTCATGGTGGCTAGACCCATATGTTTGGAGATTCGGAGAATATTTAGATTGGGAGACATCGTGTATATCTGTCTATTACACAGGTAATAAAAAAGCAGATGAAAATTATACAAACAAATAAAATTGATTTAGAATGAATTAAACATTAAAGTTTAAAAATTGATTCTTCCTCAGATCTAACATAAGTTAGCTATCCCAATAAGAGTATCTTCTCATAGACGCTGATATTTATGAAAATAGAATTTATAAAGTATTCGTATTATCTTACGCCCTAACTGAGTACGCGCCACCTGCAACCGAAAATATTGATAAAAGCTCAATCGTTTTCCTCGCAATGCCCGTCTCATCTCAATTATAACATCTTTATCTCCAAAAGCAGCCAAAAGTCTCAAATAAGTTAAATAATACTTCTCATCTATTTCTTCTTTTTTATATTCATTGGAAGATTATATAACTTTACCAATTCCATTTGAGCTGTATACAATCCTGACACTCTCATATATGTTTTTTCTAAAGAATTCGAATGACTAGCACTCTCTGGTAAGAGACGATATACGCTTGTAGTATCAGGTAAAAAATAGATATCAGTTTTTGAAAGCATATGAGCAAATAGCACAAATGTTGAATCAACCGATTCAAAAGAAGGTTTAACCAACAATTCTTTACGAAACATCCATGTACAAGGAGCTAAATATGAGGGAGTACAAACAAATGTAGCTAAATCGCTATGCAAGGGAAACCATTTTGAATTAGTATGAAATACAGAGCATTCAAGGAAGCCATTAGCTTGCCACAATCGATTAAAATCAGTATACACGCAACCTACGTTGGGATGAGTTTCCAAATAGGCAACTTGCTTCTGTAGTTTATGTGAATCAATCCAATAATCATCACCTTCACAACATGCAATATATTTTCCTGTAGCACTAAATAAGGTAGTGTAAAAATTATCACTTATTCCCAAATTCTTTTCAGGAAGTAAAAGTGTTATTTTATCAGGATACAGTTTCTTTGTAGTATTGACATATCTTGCGTGTACTATCTGTACTACAATCATCACTAATAATGAATTCAAATGGAAAATCTGTTTCTTGCATAAGTACTCCCTCAATCGCCTGCTTAATATACAAAGATTGATTATATGTTATCATGCATACTGAAACCAAAGGTTTTATATCCATTTTACTATCTGAAAAAATTGTTTCCATTTAATTATATTATTAATAAACCAGTTTATAGCCAAACAGAAAAATTACTTTAAACTTAACAACATTCGAGAACGTTCACGAATAACACGCGCAGGTATACCAGCGGATATTGTCCATGCAGGAAGAGATTTATTTATTAAAGACATAGCTCCTGCAACACTACCCTCTTCAAGCGTAACATTAGGAAATACAATACAATTCACTCCTATCTGTGAATACTGTTTTAATAAAATCCGCCCTCCAGTCACATGTGTAAATTTTTGAGGATGAATAGGTCCTATCATAAAATCTCCTCCAAAATCATCCATTGCACTAAAAAGTGTAGAACGTGGAGAAATTCCAGTATTATTTTCCAATTCAATCCCCATACTTCCATAAAGAGCCGAATATGCACCGATATGAATATTTGAACCTAGAGTTATCTCACCTGACAAAATACAAAAAATCATCTATTCGTACATTATCACCAATTTGCATTCCTTTGGTACCATAAAGCGAAGCTTTACGACTTATAAGTACGTGGGAGCCAACACATTGAAAGCCTAAATCCAATAGCTCATCATTTGTATAAAAAGAGGTACACATGATTATTTACAAATAATGGATATTACATGATTTACATCATCATTACTGAGCTCGCACCCCAAATGCATGAGCAGCATCATAGATTAAACCTTCAATCCGTATTTATCTGCTATTTGCTGAATGCTCTTAGTATCACAAGGATACCCATACACATGCACTGGCATAATGGCTGTAGTATTAGGAGTTAGTTAGCCACCTCTATCTTATCAGGGTCAAGATTACAAGTTACAGGGTCTATGTCTACAAATACCGGTTTGATGCCATTCAACCACAACGAATGTGTCGTAGTAGCAACAAAACTGAAAGGCGTGGTTATTACCTCTCCTGTAATACGCATTGCCAGTCCAAAGGCCGCAGTTAGAGGAAGAGTCCTGTTGGTAAACAGACTGATATAAAGGTACACCCAGATATTCACACAAAGCGGCTTCCAGCATCTGATGATAATATCCATTATTAGTAATCCAGCAGTCAACCCATTATGAAGGTTCTGATAAAAGTAATTAACCGTACATTCACCGCACTGATACCACCCAGAGTAACTAGATAATTTAACTTTAGAACCTCCAAAACCTATAACCCCACAATCTGGTTCTGCAAGCTTATTCACAATTACTTCCCCAACCGTTAGAATGAAAATTAACATCCTCATGAACAAAAACAGATAAGGATATCTTAGCTTTTTGTGCACCATAATTATAAACTTTTGCTATCGGCCATCGTTTCTCACGATTATCAACAGCAATAATTTCATGACTGATGCCAATTGTTTTTCGTATATTAGCTTCTAACGCCTCTAAATATTTTAAAGAAATTGAACATATAATGATTGACAACATACTTAATATAACTTACAAATCCTACTTTATAAAACAATTCGCACCAAATTTGACAAAATCATCTCTTCTTTTTAAAACGGATTTTTCTGTCTAGTCTCTCGGCTTTCTCCAAAGTGCAGCCAAGCCATATAAACAAACTAACAGGAAACTTAAAAGCGCTAAAAAAACATAGTAATAATCGGGGCTTTGACATCCCCATGAAAGCTTTTCCTTGAATAGTTAAAGTATTCCTTTCTCAAAGGATGCGGGCATCCATGATGCCAAGGTTTTAAAGGACCAGAAAAATGTATCACCGCTGGAGAGTCTAGATTTTCATGCAGTTCTCGCATATATTTCTTTCGCAATAAAAGGTGGTTTTCTATAAAAGCAATCCAACATATTCCATTTGATTGGCACAAACAGTACTTTCCCATGAAGTAATGCATTCAGAACATCCTGATCATGAAGGACAATTTTCTCTCGACAATCACGAATATACGCCATCGCCTTATTCGTGAAATCCATATCACGCAGATATTTCACATTCAACAACACAAATCCTGCATTAAAGTACAAACTGATTTGAAATCCCAATCTTAAAGCATTCTGATTTGGAGCATCCTCCATGCCAGCTAAAGCATAATTTGTTATATCAGAATCATATAAAGCAGAGATATCTTTTTTTAAAAATAATATCTGAATCAACATATAAAGCCTTGTCAACTTCAAAAGGTAACAGCTGAGGGATAAACAAACGCAAATAAGTTGCCAAAGAAGGATAATCGGTTGATTTCATTGGAAAATTTAATACTAGCTCTGAAGGTATATCTATAAAATGAATTTGTTTTTGATAACTATCCACCAACTCCTTCAATAAGTTTTTTTTTGCTTTTCTCTGATAGTTCTAATGATAAAACATATATTGTAATAGCCCCGGATTAGACTCAAATAAAGATAGCAACATAGCTCCACAATGTTGACAATACTGATCATCGATACCACATATTATATTCTTCATATCACAAAATTACTTTACAACTTATCTTCTTAATCTTACAACTTCTTAAAACGCTTTTATGACATACGGTATTTCTTAAAAAGAATCCCAAAAAGCGATACCACTTAAACTTTCTCATTTTTTTCTTAGAATCTTTTGAGCCAAGAAACCTGAGAAATGATGAATAGAATATGTTCGCGGAGTTACTTCCAATTCACGAGTATCAAATGTTTTGGGACTAAAATAGTCTACAGGAAAAATAGATATAACCTCAGGAGAGAAATCAAACTCATCAACTTTCTGAATTTCTTTTAAAGTAAAATGCTGATTTATTATATTTAGCATAATTAAAGGCATAACTTGAATATCAAAATCCCAGTTATATTCATGGTTACCTTTTAACATAGAATGGTCTATCTTGATAATAATCTAATAAATATTTCATCAATGGATGCCCCTTCTCAAACCCGATAGTAGCAGCTTCAATAACACTCTCACTCTTTTCTTTTCCTATAAAATAAGGCAAATGCAACAAATCATCAAAAGATTTTAGGACTTCTACGTCACAATCTAAATAAATTCCCCATAATTATACAAAGCATATGCACGAATATAGTCTGAAGCAAAGGCATACTTACCTGCATAAAAGGCCGTCTTTACCCATTGTGATGAATCAATATCGAAGCACTTAAAGTTCCACAATTTAAACTCATAATCTGGAAGATATTTCTTCCAACTATATATACATGCCAGAATCCTATCCGGATAAGGCTCATCGCTCAACCAACAATAATGAATGACTTTAGGTATCATAAATTTATATATAAACAAAAGTTATAATTATTCCAAAAAACAGTCTATATTTACTGCTTCAACTCTTTAAATGCAAAATGTACACAATAGTAAATTGGCCAATAATAAGCAATGTTTCTTATTCGCTTATAGACTCTAACATCAAATTCATTTTTTAGGAAATGTCAATAAATGTTTGAAGCCTTTTCGTATCTCATCAATTTCATTTTTAAAGTTTTTAGGCCTCACCCTTTGCAAAGCCTGTTTAAAACTGCATCAAAGCATTTCGAAGTATCACAGTCTGCACATCAACCAATTCCCTGCCAGAAAATAATGCTTGTTCGTGTATAAAGTCTAACCAAATAAAACAAGATAGAATATAATGATAACGATTCTCTGGGGAGATTGTATGGCAAATACTATTTGCACGTTCTACATAATAATAATAAGTTTTATCAACCCAAACAATTCTATCACACATCATAATCCAACGAGGCATATTTCTACGATCTTCATAGACAAATCCTTCAGGGAATCTCAAGGAAGTAAACAGTTCCCTTTTAAATAGTCTTATCCAGACTGCACAACTTTTCTCTCCCACATTAAATCCGAAGTAATTCTTCTTTTACACAAAGAATATTATTTCCAGAGTTAGGAGCCAACAATTCTATATGTCCATCCTCATATTCATAACAATAATTACAAAAAGTTAGATCTGCATCATTCTCAGTCATTGCTTCAACCAAATCTTTAAACATATCAGTCCCTATATAATCATCACTATCTACAAACCCAATATAGGGAGCTGTCGCAGCATCTATTCAGCATTTCGAGCTATACATAAACCTGCAACAGGAAGATGGATTACTTTTATTCGAGAGTCAATCTTCGCATATTCATCACAAATTTCAGCAGAATTATCTATCGACATATTCTCAACAAGAATAATCTCTATTTCCTTTAGGGATTGATTACGTACAGACTCCACACATTTATGTAAATAAGGCGCTGTATTATGTACAGGTATAATAACACTCACTAAATAATTACTTTCCATACAGAAGGGGCTTATTGATAAATGCAACAAAGATATATAAAATTGGAAACACCCAAAGAGCAATATAGAATAAATTTCATACCTTTGCCTCGTGTTACTATCAAAGCTAAAATAAAATGAGTAAATTCAGCCAAAAAGATTTCCAACTTCCATACGAAAAAGATACATCAAGCTTTTTCCTCCAACAGTTCTAAAGCCACTAAAATATGATAAAGACCCTAATCACGTATCGGAGATAATATATAAAAACACTATTATCAGATAAGCCTTGTATGATTGCACGATTTGGCGCAGTTGAATTAGGATGTGTCGTTAATTATCTTGGGGTAAGAAATAAGGATATCTTAAACTATATCCGAGGAAAAGCCGAACCATGGTGGTGGACAAAACCAACATTACAACAAATGTCTAACAATGCAGGATTCTTCTCCATTAGTGATAAAAATCTAAGAAGGTTTTCCGAACTAATGATACAAGATATGTCCTCAGTCGATATTTTAGCATCGTGGTTACAAGATGAAAGTCGATTTGAAAAAAAGAATTATCAAATGTATATAAAATCTGGCTAGAATATCTTAACCCATATTGGAGCGAAAATCCGTGGTCACGTGCCCTAGAAGGGAAGAAAGTGCTAGTGGTACATCCATTTGTAGACTCTATACAAAACAATATAAGAAAAGAGCCTTCCTTCACAAACACCCCAAACCCTTCCTGACTTTGACTTAAAAACGATAAAGGCTGTGCAAGGCATTGGTGGAGTATGTAATGAAGGATTTAAAGATTGGTTTGATGCTTTTGAATACATGAAAGCAGAAATTAATAAATCAAATTATGATATTTGTATTTTAGGATGCGGGGCATATGGTTTTCCTTTGGCAGCTCATGTTAAGCGAATGGGGAAAAAAGCCATACACATGGGGGGGAGCAACTCAAAATGTTATTTGGGATTAAAGGAAAGCGTTGGGAAGATGAATATGGAGAATTTATGAATGAACATTGGATAAGACCTTCAAAAAAGAGGAAACTCCAATAAATGCGATGAAAATCGAGAATGGTTGCTATTGGTAATTCACTAACCTACCAAATTATTAGCACAGATTATACAAGAGCAACTATTCCCCTATAAATATGTAATTAATTACTTGTAATCGTAACAACCTATTAAACTACTCAACTTTCAATAAAATCACAGTGGTCTCAATAAATGCAATAAGGATATACAAAATCAAGATAGATAAAAAGAAATTAATAAGATAAATTTCATACTTTTGCATATAAAATCAGCAAAGAAAATCAGTATGAGCCAAAGCCACCAACCATTCATTTTATATGATAATCAAATCTTTGATATTCAACGATTTGGAGGTATATCACGTTACTTTTGTGAAATATTGCGAAGACTAAATATGAAAAAGGATATTGCAGTTCGCTATTCTGTAAATTATTATTTAACGACTTACAGATTAGGCAAACATCGTATACCGCTCCCCCGATTCATTTTTAAGCATTATCGTAAACAATGTCAAAACCAAAACAAAGAATTAAGCAAAAAATCTATTACAACAAAGCAATAAGTATCTTTTCACCCAACTTATTACGATACATATTTTCTAAAATATATTGGAAGTAATCCATATGTTATCACCGTACATGATATGATTCATGAAAGATTCCCCTCATACTTTTCCGATGCTTCCGAAATTATAGCACATAAAAAAAGAAGTGATTACTCACGCAAAACGCATTATAGCAATAAGCCAAAACACTAAAGAGGATATTATCCAATTATTACATATTTCTCCTGAGAAAATAGACGTAATCTATCATAGTACTAGTATGAAGCCTTTCACTGGGAAACAACGCTTAACATTACCTGATTCTTTTTTACTTTTTGTCGGAGACAGAACTCCTTACAAAAAACTTTAATCGCTTAGCTAAAGCTTTTCAGAGTTAAGTACTAAAGATGAAAATTTATTCTAGTATGTACAGGAATGCCATTTTAAACAATCAGAAAAAGAACTACTTGACAAACTAAACATTTCAAACAAAGTAATACACATCAAAGCTACTGACAGAACTCTTGCAGAAATTATACAGTCGAGCTAAACTTTTGTATTTCCGTCACTATATGAAGGATTCGGCATACCTATTTTAGAAGCCTATGCTTGTTATTGCCCTGTGGCTCTAAGTAACACAAGTTGCTTTCCTGAAATTGCAGGAGATGCAGGAATATACTTTGATCCTTATTCTGAAACATCTATACTTGAAAGCATCAAAAGAAGTTATATACGATGACAGAAAACGTACAGAACTCATCATGCGAGGGAGAGAGCGTCTCAAACTTTATTCATGGGAAAAAAGCAACCGCACTAACTCAGAAAACGTATTTAAAAGCGTTGAATATGGAATAACTTCTCACTTAATCTTAAACATTAAATGAACATGAAACGAGTAACTTTAAGTATCATTACCGTCAATTACAATAACAACACAGGCTTAATCCAAACATTAGAAAGCATAAAGAAACAGACATTCTCTTCGTATGAGCATATCATAATAGATGCGAATTCCACAGATGGCAGTAAAGATACCATAAAAAAGTATGCAAAAGAAAATATCCATCTTAGCTATTGGATCTCAGAACCTGACAAAGGTATATATGACGGAATGAATAAAGGTATAGAACATGCCAATGGAGAATACCTATATTTTCTAAATTCTGGTGATTGTTTAATTGAAAATATCCTTCAAAAAATACCATTCGATGGAACTGAATATATTTATGGAGATATAGAAATGGTCGGTAAAGGGAAAAGACGAATAGATAAATGTCCAGATAAGGCTGACATAATGTTCTTTCTAACAAAGTCTTTACATCATCAAGCTTGTTTCATACATCACACACTATTCCAAAATGAAATACGATATAAATTATAAGATTATGGCTGATTGGATACATAGTGTACGGTCTATTATTTTCAAGGAATGCAGCTATAAACATATTCCTACATCATAGCAGAATACGATCAAAATGGTATTAGTTCAGATTATCAAACATCACAACAAGAACGTATCAAATGGCTAAAAAGCAATCTCTCAAACCATTTTACGAAGCCTCCATTGAACTAACTGAGCTGCAACTGTCTGTATTTAAAGACATAATTCCGATTCTCAACAAAACACGTAAATTTCAAAAAGAGCAAAACGAATCGTCATGTTCCTATATAAAATCAATTCACTATTTTCAAACAAATAAAGAGTAAAAAAGAACAATAAGTACTTTTTTGACATTAACTATAAAAAACACCAACTAAATTTCTACCTCTCATACGCCTTTGTCTTAAACATATTCAGCACTTTCTTCACTATCGGGGCCATATCATAATATTTATATTCTGCTAAACGTCCACCAAAAATAACATTTTTCTCACAAGAAGCCAACGCTCGATATTGCTCATATAAAGTATTATTACGTTCATTGTTAATTGGGTAATAAGGTTCCTTACCTTCTTCCCACTCAGCAGAATATTCTCTTGTAATTATAGTCTTAGAACATTTATTCACTTCATTTCCAAAACATTCAAAATGTTTATGCTCAATAATCCTTGTGTCGGAATATTCTGTTCCGTATAATTTATCACTGCATTTCCTTGGTAATTAGAACAATCAAAGTTCTTCTTCTTCAAACATAAAGAGAACGATACTCTAATTTTCCAAAACGATATTGATAAAAATTCATCAATTGCCCCTGTAAATACAATCATATCAGCTATATTCTCAAAGTAAGTACGATTCTCAAAAAAAATCAGTATTACATTTACACTCCACATCATTCAACAAACCATCTATCAATTTATTATAGCCACCGACAGGAATCCTTGATATGTATCATTAAAATAATTATTATTAAAAAGTAAAACGCACCGGTAAGCGCCTGATTATAAACGCTGGCAATTCCCGACACGATCTTCCCCATTGCTTTCTGTATATCCTTTATTAATGCTTCATAAATATCACGACCTACTAACATTAAAGCTTGTTCCTCTAAATTTATTGGAATATTACGTCCCTGATTTTTATAAATTCAAAGGCCTTCGCTTTTTGTTCTTCTATTTTAGCTTTGGCTTCTTCTGGTTTCGTCTCCCCACATTTGATTAAAATGTACTCATATTAAAGGAAGATTAAATAACTTCCCTCTATATTGAGCTAATGGAGAATTGATAAAATTATTGAATTCAACAATAGAATTTACGAACTTCCAAACCTCTTTATCTGATGTATGAAAAATGTGTGCACCATATTTATGTACATTAATGCCATATTTCTCTTCACAATAAATATTTCCTCCTAAATGAGAACGCCTATCAATAACCAAACAACGCTTGCCCAACTCTTTAGCTTTATTGGCAAAAACTGCTCCAAAAAGTCCTGCACCAACAATCAAATAATCATATTTCATAAGTTCTATTTCTACATATAAAACAATTAATTACATCCTCACGTAAATATATCAAAAAACAGCTCTCTATACAAAAAGTTCGCCATTCCTTTTTAAAGAAGCACTTTAAAATACATTATATCATTTGAATAAAAGTTTTATGCTCATATATATATTCATAAACCAAGCACTAGGAAGACATAATAGATAACGATATACTGATTTTATCTTTAATGACATATCGAAAATATTCTTTTCTTTGATAAAATACCCATAATTCTTTGATAATAGTATTTCGTTTTCTAATATTGGAAATTCGTTTAATTGCATTCAGATAATTTCGAATAATTTGCAGAATCATGTACTCCTGAAGTCTTTTTTATCTGTGTAATAAATCAAAGATTCTTGATATGCATGAGATAATAATAGAAACTCATCATAAGTATGTTTTTTTTTTCGTTAACCCGGTATCTGAGACTCTATAATTATAAACAATATTAGGTAAAATCATAAGTTTCTTGCAATAATGAGCATAGTGTAAAGTAAAAACCTCATCCTCTCGATAAGATAAATTTTCAATAAAACGTATATTGTATTCTTTCAGAATATTGCTTCTAAATACCTTATTCCATAAAACCCAAGTAATCATAATATTTCGGGTTTGTTATCAAATCAATCATCCTTCCTGAACCTCAGAAAAGCCATGACAAATGCATAAATTGGGAGAATATAAAGTCACATTCCCATTCACTGAATGAAATGAACTACCATAAAAGATTAAATCAACATCACTTTCCTGAGCCATTAAAAAAGATAAAGCATTTTTTCTAACCAATCATCACTATCACAAAAATAACATATTCCCCTTGTGCCCGCTCAATACCTTTATTTCTAGCAGCACTTACCCCCTCTATTTTTTCTCATGAAATACATAAATATTATTATATCGACTAGCATACTCATCGCACAATTTCCCGGAGAAATCAGTACTTCCATCGTCTATCAATAAAATTTCAAAAGTCATCAGAAGCTTGTGCCAAAATACTGTCAAGACATTGTTTTAGATATTTCTCCGAATTATAAACTGGAATTATAATAGATAAAGTAGGCATATTATGAATTTTATAAATTATGAACTGAATGCAAATATACTACATTATCAAACAATCTCTACCAGATTCTTCTTCATGAATTTGGATTATCTTTGATATTTACGTATTTTTGTTCAAACAACTAAAAATGAGCTCAAATGAAAATAAATTGTGTAATAGTAACATACAATAGACTCAGTCTACTTAAAGAATGTATCTCTGCTCTTAAGAACCAAACATACAAAATAAATAAGATTTATATCATAAACAATAACTCAACAGATGGAACGAGCGATTATCTACAAGAACTGATTGCAGATTCTCAGTTTGTCATTATTAACCTACCTCAAAATATTGGTGGAGCAGGGGGATTTTCAGAGGGAATAAAAAGAGTAGTGTTAGATGGTTGTGATTGGGCATGGATAATGGACGACGATACAATTCCGATGAATAATGCTTTAGAAGAACTGGTTAAAGGAACAACTGTTACAAAAAATGTTGGTTATGTATGTAGCCGGGTTGTATGGACAGATGGCATGATACATAAAATGAATATTCCCAGATTTGATTGAGAATAAACAACACCTTCCTATCAATTATTATTCAAATCTTGCTGACGTTCTTTTAATAAAGCTGCGTCTTTCGTCTCACTATTAATAAACTCAAAAGCGGTTCGTGGTGGGATTACCTATAAAGAGTTCTTCATTTGGGGGGATGATACTGAATTTACTACTAGAATTTACCAACATGGATACGTGTGCTTATATGCAAGCCAAAGTACTGTAATACATAAAACGACAGAAAACTATATCTCACAACTTCAAAATGCTCCGGTAGAAGCTTTATGGAAATTTCAATATGGATTCCGAAATGACATATTCCTGCGTCGAATGAGAAAAAGAATTTTCTATTTTTATATCTGTTATAAACGCATACAGACGAGCAGTTAGACATATTAATAAAAGGCCAGGGAATGACAAAAAGGAATTTCTAAAGTCATTAGAAAAGCCTGTTGGAATGGATTATTTTTAAACCAAAGATCGAATATCTTCCTTAAAAAGGAGCTAACCTATTTATCTAAAAACGTACATTTATATTCTACCGATATTTCAAGATAAACTTTATTAAGAAATCTATGAAACCATAACTTAAAATACACGTATTATTTCAAAGAAGAAGCTAACCCTCTAATGTTTAGCAAAAAAAAGGCAGTAACACTTGTTACAACCAAATAAAATGTCTACATTTGTAGAATTTTAGTACAAACCCCTAACTATTTAACTAACCTAGTAATAAATTTATGAATAAATCAATGGCGAGCAAGAGTTCATAATATCGCTTATTATATCGACTTATAATGAGCGACGCATTAGAATTATGCGTTAAAAGCGTGCCACGTCAATCTCTCTCCTTCCCGATGAAATCATTATCGCAGACGATGGTTCTAAAGAAGAAACGGAAAGTTATTCATCAATTGGCAACTACTTCTGTAGTTCCCATTATACATGTGTGGCATGAAGATTTAGGTTCAGATTAGCTACAACTGTAACAAAGTTTCATTGTAAAGCTACTAAAGAATACATCATACAAATCGATGGAGACATCGTTTTGCATAAAAACCCCTTGTCAAAGATCATGTCTGCTTTGCCCAAAAGGTGTTTTCTTAAACAGGTAGCTGTGTGCTAATTCGGGAGGCCCTGACAAAAAAGATGTTGGCAGAAATCAAAGTTATATCATCTATCCACGACAAAGGAACAAAAAATACAATCAACGGAGTACACTTGCCATGGCTGAGTCCTCTGTTACAACATTATCGCCAGTGGGACATTTCTTATTCCAGAGGATGTAATATGGCTTTTTTGGAAAGAAGATCTGTTGAAAGTTAACGGATACAACGAAGCAATTACGGGTTGGGGAAGCGAAGACCACGAATTAGTGTGCCGACTCATCATCAGCGAGGCGCAAGCGTACTATCAATTTGCAGGAATTGTATTCCACCTTTATCACGAACTTCATGGAACCGACAATTTGAGCAATAACCGCAGCATTTTTGAGGCGATACCAAAAACCAAAAAGCTGACCTGGTGCGAAAAAGGAATCATACAAAAACTAATATGGAAAAGAATTTAAACTTT
>VOFG01002607.1_pt1 | contig 37660 bp, 60 predicted proteins | sample 5384171 | NCBI WGS metagenome assembly VOFG01 (sample SAMN12384726, study PRJNA508395) | human gut metagenome | isolation source: healthy gut F | host: Homo sapiens
TGCTCCAGCTATTGGCATAATTGCTGATTTGACGGAATGCTTTTTGCAATATTATTGAACATACATCGTGTCTACTAAGGGGAATCACAGTCATTTTTCTCGGTATTTTTCGTCACCTTTTACCCATGGGAAAAGTTCAAAGTAATAGATGGTGCCTGTGTTCGACGTAGGTGTGAAGTTGAGGAATTTTCATGTTGATGGTTTGTAGAAATCTTATACCGATTCTGACGGTGGCTGGTGGAGCACTGGAACTGGCACTGTTGGCCTCATCATTTTTCTCCAAGCTGTCCCTTGAAGAACGCATGTTTTTGATCGCCCGGTGAGGAGAGAGATGAGGCTTCTGCGGTGAGGACTCTTGATGATGATGCTGAGATGGTGACTCGAAGTAGGGAAGGTGTTTGGCATAAGAAAAGTATATCGCAGAGCTTCCGATTTGATGTGGGGATGGTATCGGAGAAAAATACAACCCCTTCCGCTATTGGTGTGATATGTCCATGAGGGACAGTGCCGCCGCTGTGGCTGCAGTGATTTTCCTGATTGCGATAGGGACTTCGGCCCAGCGAGGTCCTTCTTTGATTCACATGTACCGCACCACAATGCATCACCATGGACACCGCCATCACCATGATGGTGGCCGGTGCGCAGTAGCGGCAATATTTTGTCCCAGGTGACGGGATGGCCACGGACGTGCCTGCACCATTTGGTTGAGGCGCCAGCAAGCCGCCTTCCAGGTCCGCGCCCATAACAGCGCCCAGGCCAGCACATGGGCCATGCCATGGCTCGGATCAACGGCACCATTGCGGCGGCAAAGGGGATGTTGTCCACAGCGGGGCACTGGCCACAGCGGACGTATAAGGCCACCATCACACACGCAGCCTTTGCCGCTGGGATGGCAATGTCTGGCCAAGCAGTACGGCCAGGCAGCCGGTGCTCCAGCTCGGCCACCATCACCACGAACAGGCCCGTGAAGAACAGCAGGGCCCTTGTAGTCCACCCGGGCAATAGTCCTGCAGCGCCGCCTTCCGGCCGCTGCTGGCTGCGTCACCAGGCTATCAGAGCGCAATGTAATCTTCGATGGTGGGCCACCGCTCCGTCTGGGCGCAATCAGCAGACCACCACCACAAGAAGGACGCTCCACAGCCGCAGAACCCTCCCGCCCGGTTGTCACCGCCGACGCTGCGTCGGGTACACCACGCTCCGCCGGGCTGATTTCTCGCTCTGGGCCGGGCTTCGGAAGCATTGCGGGAAGAAGTGCACACCACTGTGAATTAGGCACACCATGAAGGCCGGTGCTGCCCGTTCTAGAAATCGAAGAAGCTCAGCCCTGGAGGTGCCGATGATGATGTTGTTGGGGGGTCGCCAGCCATAGTAGCGCCGAGTTACCCAGGTTGCGCGCAGAAAAATCTCCGCCAGGATCAAGGCACCGGGTCAAAACAGCGTTCCTGCAGCCAGCCCGCTGTCAGCAGCGGCCAGGAACAGGATCACGGTGGATGCCATGAATTGGGATGCACGGTCTTACCGCCCCTGACCCACCTGGTGGTCATGGAGATCCAGCCGGCATCCACGCAGGCGCGGGAGAACCCACGACGCCGCCCAGAACCTCGGCCAGCTCCTCGGCCAGGGTTCAATGCCCTTCTCCACATCCTTTGCTGATGCCGCGGCCCACGGACACGATGAAGTCGGCGCCAATGAGGTCAACCAGCTTCTTTGGCAGCCTTCACGACTTCCACTACCTCGGTCTTGATGTCGGCCTCGGTCAGGTTGAAAGCGGGATGCAGGATCTCAATGTCCTTCTTGCACTCGCGCTTCTTCATAACGCCGGGGCGCACAGTGGCCATGGCGGGACGGAAGCGGGGGCAGAAGATGGCCATCAGGTGGCCGCCAAAGGCGGGGCGGGTCATCTTTGATGTCACGGGACACATCGTGGTCAGCACCGTTGATCTTCACGGTGGCCTGAGTTCTGCTTCTTCATGGCAGCAGCGTACACCACGTACTGAGCGGCCTGCATGCGGGTGTGCATATCAGCCAGCTGGAACTGGGTGTTGCCCAGGCCCAGAGCCTGAGAGGCGATACCGATACGACCGCCGTCCAGCGTCTGCATGGCCAACGCAAAGCCCTTGCCCTTCTTGCCCAGCATACGATCCTTGGGGATCACGCAGTCCTCGAAGATCAGGTCGCAGGTAGAGCTGCCGCGAATGCCCATCTTCTTCTCGTGCTTGCCCTGGGAGAAGCCCTTGTCGGTTTTCTCCACGATGAAGGCGGAAATCTCCTTCATGGCACGGCCACGCTTATCGGTGGTCTTACCGGTGACGGCGATGATGACGAAGGTATCAGCCACGTTGCCGTTGGTGATGAAGCACTTGGAGCCGTTGAGGATGTAGTTCTCGCCGGACTCGTCCAGCACGGCGGTGGTCTGCTGACCCTGGGCGTCGGTACCGGCGCCGGGCTCGGTCAGACCGAAAGCGCGATCTTGCGGCCGGAGCACAGGTCAGGCAGATACTTCATTTTCTGCTCCTCGGTGCCGTTCTCAAAACTGGGGGCGGCGCACAGGGAGGTATGAGCAGAGACGATAACGGCAGTGGTGCCGCAGACCTTGGCCAGCTCCTCCACGCACATGGCATAGGACAGGACGTCGCCGCCGGCGCCGCCATACTCCTTGGGGAAGTAAATGCCCATCATGCCCAGCTTTGCCATCTTCTCGACGGTTTCCATGGGGAAACGCTCTTCTTCGTCGATCTCAGCGGCCAGAGGCTTTTACTTCGTTCTCTGCGAATTCGCGGTACATCTTGCGAACGAGCAGCTGTTCCTTCGTCAGATGGAAATCCATACTCTTTTCTCCTTTACAGATTTACTTTTTGTAGTTGAAGAAGCCCTCGCCGGACTTGATGCCCAACTTGCCGGCACGAACCATCTTCCGGCGTCCATGATGTTCAGCACGATGTCCCAGCCGATCAGATCGCCTCTTGCAGGCGCGGACGGCGATGGGGCATTCTTGGCGATGGTCTCGGCCATCTTCTCCGCGGCGGGCATCAGCTCGTCCAGAGGATACACGGCGTTGACCAGCCCATGCGGTAGGCCTCGTCGGCCTTGATATTCTTAGCGGTGTAGATCAAGCTTAGCCATGCCGGGGCTGACCAGGCGTGCCAGACGCTGCGTGCCGCCGAAGCCGGGGTAATGCCCAGACCCGCTTCGGGCTGGCCGAACACGGCGGTATCGGCGCAGGGCGGATGTCGCAGCTCATGCTCAGCTTCCGCAGCCGCCGCCCAGAGCGAAAGCCGTTGACTGCGGCGATGGTGGGGATGGGCAGCGTCTCCAGCTTGCGGAAGACATCGTTGCCGTGCTTGCCGAAGGCTTCGCCCTCCGCCGGGTCAGGGTGCTCATCTCACCGATGTCAGCGCCGGCCACGAAGGCCTTCTTCGCCGCTGCCGGTGATGACCAGGGCGCGGATGTCCCGCGTCGGCGGCCGATGATGCCGCTCATGGCCGAGTAGCCGAGGATGGTCGTGAGCGCGATGGTGAAGTTCTGCAGCAGAGAGGGGATGCTTTCGGGGATCATCACCTTGCAGATGATCTGCATGGGCGTCGCGCCCATGCTCTGCGCGGCCTCGATGATGTTGGGGTCCAGCTCACGCAGGCTGCTCTCGACGAGACGCGCGACGAACGGAAAGGCCGCGATGACGAGCGGAACGATGGTCGCCCTGGTGCCGACGGTCGTGCCGATGATGAGGCGCGAGAGCGGAAAGACCATGATCATCAGGATCAGGAACGGAATAGAGCGCAGCAGGTTGATAAGAACGTTCAGCACGCTCATCAGCCAGCGGGGAAGCGGCAGCACGCCGTCCCTTTCGCCCACCACGAGCAGCACGCCCAGCGGCAGACCGATCACGATGGCGAAGGCCGTGGAGAGGAGCGTAACATAGAAGGTTTCCCAGATGGCGGGGAGAAACTGCGTTTGCAGCGCTGCGGTCAGCTCCTCGATGGACTCGGGAGAGAAAAGATTACTGTACACCGACGCTCGCCTCCTCGACCTGAAGATTTTCGATCCCGCTCAGAAATTCCCACGCGCGGTCAAACTGCGCCGCGGGGACGCCGAGCAGCATACTGCCGTAGATCTCCTCCGAGAGCTTCTGCGTGCTGGCGGAAATGACGTTGGCCGCGATGTTCTCCTCCGTCGCGAGGCGGGCCACCAGCGGGATCGAGGTGGTCTTTGCGCTGCGGAAGATGAGGCGGATGCGCCGCTCCTGCGTGGGATCGGACACCGTGACGTCCGCGCCGCCGGGGAAAACAAGATGGCGCGCGGCGGCGGATTTCGGCGCGGAGAAGACGGTGGAAACGAGACCGTCCTCCACCACCTCGCCGTCGTCCAGAATGGCGACATGGTTGCACACGCTCTTCACCACGCTCATCTGGTGCGTGATGATGACGACCGTGATGCCGAGCTTTTTGTTGATGTCGCCGATGAGCTCAAGGATCTGGCGCGTCGTCTTGGGGTCGAGCGCGCTGGTCGCTTCGTCGCACAGCAGGACCTTGGGGTTCGTCGCCAGCGCGCGGGCAATGGCGACGCGCTGCTGCTGACCGCCGGAGAGCTGCGCGGGATAGGCCTTCGCCTTGTCGGGCAGGCCGACCGTCTCCAGAAGCTCCTGCGCGCGAGAAGCCGCCTCACGGCGGCTGACCCCGGCAAGCTCCATCGGGAAGCAGACATTATCCAGGCAGTTCCGCTGCATGAGCAGATTGAAGCGCTGGAAGATCATGGTAATGTCGCGCCGCGCAGCACGGAGCTGCGCGGGCGACATGGTATCCAAACGTTTTCCGTTGACGATGACCTCGCCGGAGGTGGGGCGCTCGAGCATATTGATGCAGCGCACCAGCGTGCTCTTGCCGGCGCCGCTCATGCCGATGATGCCGTAAACGTCACCGTCCGGAATGGTCAGGGAGATATCCTTGAGGGCTTCCACCCGCCCACCGGCGGTCTCAAAGACTTTGCTGACGTGCTTGAGTTCGATCAAGGAATTCTCCTCCTTTCTTTTATCTTACTTCAGGGCATCCAGCGTGGTCTGCTTGCCGCCGTAGAGACCCATGGGCTCGACGTGAATGGCAGCGACGGAGACGATGTGGGTACCGTTTTCCTTGTTGAAGTCATCAAGATAGGGGGTGTGCTGGAAGTAGTTGGCGTCCACGGTGCCGTCATCCACGACGGTGTTGGGCACAACGTAGTCGTTGTAGGTCTGAATGTCGAGGGTGATGTCCTTTTCGGCAAGGATCTCCTTGGCAACCTCGAGGATCTCGGCGTGGGGCGTGGGGGAGGCGGCCACGGAGATGGTCTGACCCGCGAGCGCAGCATAGTCAACACTGGCGTCGTAGCCGTCGCCCGGATTCTCGACGGTGCTCACGACCGCACCGTCATACTTCTCGGCGATGTAATCGGCGACCTGCTGGCTCTCGAGCGCGGCGACCAGAGCCTTGACCTTGTCGCTGGACTCGTTGCCTTCCTTGACAGCGAGGATGTTGGCGTAAGCGGAGGCGCTGCCTTCAATGGCAGAGAGTCATTCACAGGGTTCAGGCCGGCGTTGATGGCGTAGTTGGAGTTGATCACGGCGTAGTCCACGTCCTTGAGCAGGTTGGGCAGCTGCGCGGCTTCGGCCTCCACGATCTCCACGTTGTGGGTTCTCGGCGATGTCGTTCTTGGTGGCGGTGATGCCGGCGCCGTCCTTGAGCTTGATGATGCCGTTGTCCTGGAGCAGCAGCAGGGCGAAACCTACGGTACAGGTATGCGATTTCGTAAAATTCTCCCCGAACGAAAAACGAAGGCAGCTCACGCCGCCTTCGTTTTATTCAGAAACTTTCGCATGAACAGCACGGCCATCACCGCGCACAGCGCCTCGGACACCAGCGGCGCGTACCATATAGCGGTGCCGCCCACGGCAAAGGCCAGCAGGAACAGCGCTCCGGCCTGAAACGCCAGACCCCGCCCCACGGAGATACTGATGGCCGCCTTGGGCTGCTCTACCGCCGTCAGGAAGCCGCCCATGAGGATGTTGCCCCCCAGCAGCAGGTAGCACAGACCGTACCGCCGCAGCGCGCCTGCGGTGTCCGCCGCCAGCCACGGCTTCTCTGCGTCCACGAAATATGCGGCGATCTGCGGCGCGAACAGCATCACTCCGGCGAAGATCACCGCCGTCATGATGCCCACCGCCGTGGCGCCGTACCGCAGCAGCTTCCGGTAGCCCGCCGCGTCCTCCTGCCGTAGTGATAGCTCACCAGCGGCTGGCTGCCCTGTGAGATACCCAGCATGGTGTTGACGATGAGGGTGTTCACGTAGGCGATGATGGTGTAGCACACCAGCGCGTCATTGCCGAGGCACCGGAGGATGACGCGGTTGAAGAGGAAGATCATCACGCCGTTGCACAGCTCCGTTACGCCGTCGGCCAAACCCAGCGGGATCAGCCGCTTGTAGATGCCCCAGTCCATCCTGAACTTCACAAAGTGGAAGGTGTTGTGTCCGCCCAGGAAGTGCCGCAGATAGATGATGCACGTCAGAAGCTGGGACAGACCCGTGGCGAAGGCCGCGCCCCACACGCCCCAGTCCAGGATGAAAATGGCCACATAGTCCAGCACGCAGTTGGCCAGACAGCCGGTGATCACCGTCAGAATGGCCAGACTTGGGATAGCCGTCCGTCTTGATCAGCACCTCCATGTTATAGGAGACGATAAAGCACACGGCAAAGGGGGCGAGGCCCTTGAGATAGTCCATGGTATATTGATACGTCACGCCCTTTGCGCCCAGCAGCACGGCGAACGGCTCCAGAAATACGAAAACGAGGACGGTGATGGTCAGGCCGACGCACGTCAGCAGCACGATGTTCTGAGAGAACAGGCTATTGGCCTTTTCACCCTGCCCCTGACCCAGGTAGATGGCGATGATGGTGCTGGTGCCCACGGCGAAGATGACGCCGATGGAGAACAGCACGTTGGTGAAGGGCACCGCCAGATTCACCGACGCCATGGCATATTCGCCTACGCCCTTGGCGACCATCAGCCCGTCCACGATGGAGTACAGGCTGAAAACCATCAGGGATGCCACGGTGGCGGCTACGAAGTGCAGAAACTGTGAGGGCAGGCTGCGCTCATTGAGCATTTTCGATGATTTTCCTTTCTTTCCTGATAGACACCGTCCCGGACGGTATTCTGATGTATTCTATTCTAACGAAAATTTCCGGAAAGTCAAATATACTTGCCGTTAAGAGCAGGACACTATATAATATATACCATGAAAAAAACTGAGGAGGTCATCACCATGGAAGCCTATGTCATGGATGCGTTTTCCACCCGCGTGTTCGGCGGCAATCAGGCGGGCGTCGTCCTGCCCGACCGCCCCCTGTCCGATGCGGTCATGCGGCAGATCGCCGCGGAGTTCAAGCATTCCGAAACCGCCTTTGTCACCCGTGGAGCCGGACGGCTCCGTGTCCCTGCGGTATTTCACCCCCGCGGGAGAGGTGGAGCTGTGCGGCCACGCCACGGTGGCGTCCTTTGCCCTGCTGCGGCAGCTGGGACGCATCGGCGACGGCGACGTGACGGCCACACCAGGGCGGGAGAGCTGACCGTCACCGTCCGGGGCGATACGGTGTGGATGGACATGGCCAAGCCGCAGCTGCTGGCGGGAGCTGGGCGAGGACGGGGACGCCTTTTATGAGGCGTATGGCCTGACCACCGCGGACAGGCCGGAGGGGCTGACCCCGCATCGTATCCACAGGGCTGGCGGATGATGCTGCCGGTGAGGGATCATGACACGCTGATGCGGGCGTGCAGAACGAGGCGGCGGTGACGGCGCTGTCGAAACAATACGACGTCACCGGAGTCCATATGTTCTGCCGGGGGACGGCTGCACGGCGTATTGCAGCAACTACGCGCCGCTGTATGACATCCCGGAGGAGTGCGCCACCGGCACCAGCAACGGGCGCCGTATTATCTGTACCTGCATGCTGCCGGAGGTGGAGAACGTCCAGGGGGAGCACATGAACCGACCCTCGGAGATGCAGCAGGCTGTATGAGCAGGACGGCGCGGTGGTCCGGGGCGGCACGATGAGTATCAGTGGAAAGATACGATGTCACCGGCGTCCACATGTGCTCTGACAACTTGAGGTTGCGCCGTTTTGGACCGAAAATACCAAATGCAAACCGGGGTGGTGGACAGCGGACGGTGGATGCTATCCTTGTGACGAAAGGATTCTGTTGACATGGAGTGCGCCGTATTCCGTGAAGGGTATTCTGACTGCACTGGGCAAGTCCTGCAACGGCGGGCATTCCTATTGGCATCCCTGCCCCCCGGGGGTGGATGCGGGGCGACGAAGACGGCGGTGCTGAACGTACCTGCTGACCGCAGCGGCATGTGCTGTGGTTTCGGCTGCGGACAGACCGCAGGGCTTCGCCGCTGCTCCGGCTGGACGGCGGCCTTCTGCGCCTTCTGCGCTGTGGGACTTTTTCGTGGTGGTACAGCTGACGCTGACGCTGCTACCTGCGGTATGGATGACCGACTATAACGACCACATGGAGCTCCTACTGTCCGACGGACTGATCCCGGCGCTGTCCATCACCGTGGCCGCACCGCTGGCGGAGGAGCTGATGTTCCGCGGGGTCATTCAAACCCGGCTGGAGCGGGCCATGCCCGTGTGGGCGGCGGTGGTGGTGCAGGCCGTTCTGTTCGGCGTGACCCACGGACGCCCATCCAGATGGCCTATGCGTTCCTGCTGGGGTTGGCGTTCGGCTTCCTTCGTAGCCGCACCGGCAGCATCCTTCCCGGCATCGCCGCCCACGCCGCGTTCAACGCGATGAACGACCCGCTGGGGCTTTTCGGCGATGCTGCGGAGAGCGGGTATGCGCTGGCTGTCATGGAGCGGTGTCCATCGCGGGTGCGTGCTGTGCCGCCGTGGGCTGGCATCGCTGGCGGCTTCAGTTGAACAAGAGGGCGGGGCCGTCCCCACGCCAGTGTGAGCACTGGCTCGGAATGACGGGGACGTAAACGGGCGGGGGAACGCCCCTACGGACGGGCAACGAGGGTGCTTCCGTGAGATGGCGGTTTTTACCCCAAATACGGACGTTTGTCCTTTCGGCGCGAAAAGGCGGCGCCGGGCTGGGGATCACCGGCAGGGCCATGAAGCTCAACGTCATGAACGGGTCGATGCCCTTGGACACGCCCAGGTTGTAGGCGCTTCTTTGGCGTTCTCCAGGTCACGGTTCACGTTGATGAGGGTGTCATCGGACATGATGCCGGCGATGTTCAGCCGCAGGTCGCCCAGCACCTGACCGTTCTCCACCACGGTGATGCCGCCATGCTCCTGCACGATGTGGTTGGCGGCGAAGGCCATGTCCTCCTCATTCGTGCCCACCACGATGATATTGTGGCTGTCGTGGCTGATGCTGGTGGCCACCGCGCCCTTTTGCAGGCCATAGCCCTTGATGTAGCCCAAGCCGATGTGGTGGGTGTTCTTATGACGCTCGATCACGGCGATCTTCAGAATGTCATAGTCCACGTCGATACGGTCGGTGTAGCCGCCGTCGGTGGTGGTGATCTCGCCGTTCACCATGCCGATCACCGCGTGGGGACGGCTGTCGGTGAAATCGGCAGCGGTCAGCGGTGCCACGTGGAAGGTGTCGTGGGCACGGCTGACCAGATAGGGGTCGATCTCCGGCAGGGGGAAGTCGGCCACCACGCCGTGGTCTACCATGAGTACGCCCCGCTTGTACACCTTCTCAATGTTAAAGTGGTGGAAATCGTCGATGATGACGAAGTCCGCCAGATAGACCGGCGCAATGGCGCCGCGGTTGTTCAGCAGGAAGTAGCGCGCAGCGTTGTGGCAGGCGGCCTTGATGGCGGTGATGGGGTCGGCACCCAGGCGAGATGGCCTTCTTGACGATGTAGTCGATGTGACCCTTCTCCAGCAGGTCGTTGGGGTGCTTGTCGTCGGTGCAGAACATACAGCGTTCCACATACTTGTCGCACAGCAGGGGGACGAGGGCTTCTAAATTGCGGGCCGCCGTACCCTCACGGATCATAATGAACTGGCCACGCTGGAGCTTTGCGATGGCGTCGTTCAGGTCGTGGCACTCGTGGTCGGAGTACACGCCGGCGGCGATGTAGGCGTTCAGGTCGTTGCCCTTCAGGTCCGGGGCGTGACCGTCGATCTTCTTGTGATGGGCCTGGCTGGCCACGATCTTCTCCACCACCTGGGGATCGCCGTTGATGGTGCCCACGAAGTTCATCATCTCGGCCAGACCCTGTACACGGGGATGGTCATAGAAGCTGTCGATAGCCCGGTAGTCCAGGTTGGCGCCGGACTCGTCCAGCGGCGTGGCCGGGACGCAGGAGGGCAGCATAAAGCGCACGTCCACGGGCAGGTCCTCGGTGGCCTGCAGCATGTACTCGATGCCATCGGTGCCCATGACGTTGGCGATCTCGTGGGGATCGGTGATCACGGTGGTGGTGCCGTGGGGCAGCACCGCCTTGGCGAACTCCACCGGACTGACCAGCGAACTCTCCAGATGAATGTGGGCGTCCACAAAGCCGGGGAGGACGATCTTACCGCCCATATCTACCTCTGTATTGCCGCTGTATTCACCCATGCCCACGATCAGCCCCTCGGCCACGGCGATGTCGCCATGACACAGCTCATTGGAGAATACATTCACATAGGTGGCATTCTTCAGCACCAGATCGGCCTTCTCCCGGCCGGCGGCCACGGCGATGACCCGCAGCTTTTTCGTCAGCTTGCGGTTGATCTTGCCCGCATAGCTCTCTTTCACAGCCATATTCATGCTCCTCCCTTTCGCACCACAAAAGCATTAGCTTTGTTAATTTTACATATTACCATCACTTATCACAAAAGTCCATCCCTCCAGCTATAAAAAAGAGCGGCAGTCCGCGGCTACCACTCTTTTGCTAATATAACTGCGTTATTTCACGCTGCCGTCGGCGTTGAACACCGGCAGAACGCCCAGGATACTTGATGTCCTTGCTCCGCTGGGCGCCGCCCTCGGCCAGCACTGCGATGCGGTCCACTACGGTACCGCCGGCCATCTTCACCAGCTCCTCCATGGCGTGGAGGGAGCCACCGGTGGAGATCACGTCATCCATGAGGACGATGCGCTTGCCGCGGATGAGGTCGGCATCGTCACGGCCCAGATACAGCTTCTGCACCCCGGCGGTGGTGATGGACTTATCCTCCACGTGCAGGGGGTCGGGCATATACGCCTTGGGGCCCTTGCGGGCGATGAAATACTTTTTCGCACCGCTCTGACGGGCCATCTCGTGGATCAGGGGATGGACTTAGCCTCGGCGGTAAGCGCCGCACATAAATAGCAGCGCCGCATGGGACGCCACACAAATATTATATAGAAAAACGTGGAAATGTCAACCCACATATCGACAGGGAGCGCCAAAGGGGCGAGGGAATTTCGCACAAAAAGCGCGGTGCGGTTTAAAGTGCAAAAGCACGGGGCTTTTCGTATAAATAGGCGCTTTGCCCGACTTTTTTTCTTCTGCGTCCCGTTTCGCCAAATTGCACAAAAAACGGAGCAAGAAGTTTTGTGGTTTTGCGAGGAAGAATTGGCTGAATTTCACTTGAGAAATCGGCAAAATGGTGTTATCATCAATATCGGTAGCGTATGGGTCGCCTGCGCCGATGCACATCTCATACGACTGCGGAACAATTTATTAGGAGGAATTTAATATGAATGCTTATCTGGCCAGCGTTCTGGAGAGCGTAAAGACCAAGCATGGCAACGAGTTCGTGCAGACTGTTGAGGAAGTTCTGTCCTCTCTGGAGCCTGTCATCGAGACATCCCGAGTATGAGAAGGTCGATCTGCTGGGTCGCATGGTCGAGCCTGAGCGTATGTTCACCTTCCGCGTTGTGTGGTGCGACGATAACGGTCAGTGGCACACCAACCGCGGCTGGCGCTGCCAGTTCAACGGCGCTATCGGCCCCTACAAGGGCGGCCTGCGCTGCCAGAAGAACGTGTATGAGGGCATCATCAAGTTCCTGGGCTTCGAGCAGACCTTCAAGAACAGCCTGACCGGCCTGCCCATCGGCGGCGCCAAGGGCGGTTCCGACTTCGATCCCGCCGGCAAGTCCGACGCTGAGATCATGCGCTTCTGCCAGAGCTTTATGACCGCTCTGTATCGCTACATCGGGCCCGACATCGACGTTCCCGCCGGTGACATGGGCGTGGGTGGCCGCGAGATCGGCTATCTGTATGGCCAGTACCGCCGCCTGAAGGGCGTGTGGGAGAACGGCGTTCTGACCGGCAAGGGCCTGAGCTACGGCGGTTCTCTGATCCGTCCCGGAGGCCACCGGCTACGGTGCTATGTACTATCTGCAGGAAGTGCTGAAGCACGAGAACGACACCATCGAGGGCAAGCGCATCGCTATCTCCGGCTACGGCAACGTGGGCTGGGGCATCATGAAGAAGGCCGCTCAGCTGGGCGCGAAGGTCACCTACTTCGCCGGTCCTGACGGCTACGTTCACGATCCGGACGGCGTGATCACCGACGAGAAGCTGAACTTCATCCTGGAGATGCGTGCTAAGGATCCTATGCACTGCAAGCCCTATGCCGACAAGTTCGGCTGCGAGTTCGTCGCCGGCGAGAAGTGCTGGGGCGTCAAGGATGTTGACGTGTATATGCCCGCCGCAATGCAGAACGACGTCAAGATGGAGTCCGCTGAGAAGATCGCTGCTTCCGGCGTGAAGTACTACATCGAAGTCGCCAATATGCCCACCACCAACGATGCACTGAACTTCCTGCGTAAGCAGAAAGGGCATCATCGTCGCTCCCTCCAAGGCTGTTAACGCCGGCGGCGTGGGCGTGTCCGCTCTGGAGATGGCGCAGAACTCCGAGCGCCTGGTTTGGACCGCCGAGGAGGTTGACCATCAGCTGCACAAGATGATGGAGAACATCCACAAGGTGTCCGCCGAGGCCGCCGCTGAGTATGGTCTGGGCTACGACCTGGTGGCTGGCGCTAACATCGCCGGCTTCAAGAAGGTCGCCGAGGCTATGATGGAGCAGGGCTGCTTCTAAGCCGAACATTCCCCTTACAACATAAAAGGAAACCGCCGCAAGGCGGTTTTCCTTTACGCTGTGGTGTAAACGGATGTTCCGCGCCCGGCGCGGGGGCTTCCCGTCCGCTCAGTCCATGTGGGGGCGTTCGTCGCCCAGGAAGAAGGCGGCTACCGTGCCGGGGCCCGCGTGAGAGCCGATGATCGTGCCGATGTCGCACAGGCGGATCTTGCCCTTCAGCTTGGGGAAGCGGTCTTCGATGGCCTGAATGGTCATGCGGGCGTCCTCCGGGCACTCGGCAGTGGCAGACGAAGCACTTGCCGTCATAGTCCCGGCCGCCCTGGGCGTGCTGCTCCATGGTGTCCACCGTAGTCTCCACGGCTTTTTTCTTGCCCCGCACCTTGCTGTATGCCTTGATAGCGCCCTTGTCGTCCAGCCGCATGATGGGGCAGATGTTCAGCACCGTGGCTACCGTGGCCGCCGCGCCGGATACCCGGCCTGTCCGCCGGAACTGGGTCATATCGCTGGAGAAGAACTGGTGATGCACCTTGTTCCGGTTGTCCAGCACCCACTGGGCCACGTGGTCCAGGGACTTTCCCTCGTCCCGCAGGTCGGCGGCGCAGTCCACCAGCAGGCCGTAGCCGGAGGAGGAGCACAGAGAGTCGATGACCACCAGCTTACGGTCGGGATACTTTTCCCGCAGCTCCTCGGCAGCCAGGAAGGCGTTATGCACCGACCCGGACTGGCCGGAGGTGAAGGCGATGTGCAGCACGTCGCCGGTTTGCAGCAGTTTCTCGAAGAAATCCATGTAGGCGGCCACGTTGATCTGACTGGTCTGCGGCAGCTTGCCCCCTGACGGATGAAGCCGTAAAACCGGGGCAGCGCCGCCGGATCGCGGCCCATATCGTCCTCATACTGCGTGCCGTCCACCACGTAGGTGTAAAACAGCACGGGGATATGGCGGCTGGCCATATACGCATAGGGCAGATCCACAGTGGAGCAGCAGCTGAGCGTGAATTGGTTTTCCATAGCGTCCTCCTGATACTATACAGCACAATGAAGCATGGTGCAGTACATTATTATACCGGCTTCATAGTTTTTTGTCAATACGCGCTTTTCACGGATTGCAAAAAGGGCGGCAGTACGCTATAATCAGTAGTCGAAACAAGAAACGGGAGGGTTTCCCTTATGATACTGCTTTTGAAAAAAGACACGCCGGAGGCCGCCATACGCCAGCTTTTGGCCCAGCTGGCCGTCCAAAACGTGAAGGGCGGCTGTGTGGCGGGGCGAGGACGCCATTCTGCTGCCGCTGGTGGGGGAGACGTGGCGGCTCGACCCCACGGTGCTGGCCTCGCTGCCCTACGTGAAGGAGGCCCACCGCCTGACCCCGGCGTACCATCCGGCATCCCGTGCAGCCCACCCGGACACCACGGTGGTGCAGGCGGGAGAGGCGCGCATCGGCGGAGAGTTCTGCCTCATTGCCGGGCCGTGCGCCGTGGAGAGCGCGCCGCAGATCACCGCTGTGGCCCGGGCAGTGAAGCCGAACAGCGGCGCATCGCTGCTGCGGGGCGGCGCGTTCAAGCCCCGCACCTCGCCCGTACAGCTTTCAGGGCCTGGGTGAAGCGGGCGTGGAGCTGCTGGTGCAGGCGGGCCGGGAGACGGGCCTGCCCACGGTGACGGAGATCACGATCCATCCCAGCTGGAGCTGCTGCGGGGTGTGGACGTTTTGCAGGTGGGGGCGCGGAATATGCAGAACTACGCCCTGCTGCGGGCGCTGGGGCAGTGCGGCAAGCCGGTGCTGCTGAAGCGGGGCGTCGCCGCCGCGGTGGAGGAGCTGCTGCTGGCGGCGAGTATATCCTCTCCGCCGGCAACGCGCAGGTGATCCTGTGTGAGCGGGGCATTCGCACGGGGCTGTCCGGCGGGCGTGCGTCGCTGGACGTGTCGTCCATTCCGGCGCTGAAGCGGCTGACGCACCTGCCGGTGATCGTGGATCCCAGCCACGCCGCGGGGCGCGCCGATCTGGTGGAGCCGCTGGCGCTGGCGGCGGTCGCCGCCGGAGCCGACGGTCTGCTGGTGGAGGTACACGACCGCCCGGCCACCGCCCTGTCCGACGGGGCGCAGGCCCTGACCTGCGGGCAGTTCGCCCGGCTGGCGGACAAGGCCCGCGCCGTCCGGGACGCGCTGGAATAAAGCAAAAACGACCGCCTCGGCGGTCGTTTTTACATCCAGCCGCGCAGCGCACGCTTCCACGGCAGGTACAGCCGTATCCCGCCAGTCCGCCCGCGGTGTTGCAGATCAGGTCGGTGATGTCGGCGGTGCGGGCGGTGGGGAGCAGAGGCTGCACCAGTTCTATGCACAGACTGAGCAGGAACGCCGCGCCCACGGCGGGAGCAGGTCCGCTGCGCCGCCGTACCAGCGGCCAGAGAAAGCCAAAGGGGATGGTCATCAGCACATTGAGCAGCAGCTGCCGCAGCGCGTTGCCGTAGCCAAGGCGCAGATCGCGGAAGGGCTCTAACACCATGGGCTGATAGGGGTGGTGTATGCCCAGCAGAGACAGCACCGGCAGCACTGTGACCCACAGCACGCCGGCCATGTAGAGACAGAACAGGGCGCTGACCGCCAGCCGCCGCCGGCCCTGTCTGCGCCAGCGCGGCAGCAGCAGAAGGAGCAGCGCCGCCAGCACCACCGCGTCCGGCAGGTATTGCGCCAAATTCTGTGTGAACGGCTGCATGGCAGCGCCTCCTCTCCGCGTCATAGTATGCATTATTATGCCCGCAGGACGCAGGAAAGTCAACGGCCTTCCGGCAAACGTGAGGAAAACATGCAGAAAAGCCGCCCTGTGGCGGCTTTTCAGCTTGAGCTTGTCGATAAACCCATCTTGTCATTCCGAGGAGGGCAGCGACGTGGGAATCCGTAATCTTTAGCTGCAAATCTATGCTAAAGCGCAAAAATCATGTGTTTTGAGAACGGATTGCCACGCCAGTCTGCGGACTGGCTCGCAATGACAGGTTTTTCGACAGACTGAAGCTGAGAAAAGCCGCCACAGGGCGGCTTTTCCTTGTCGATAAATCTTGTGGAAAATGAAATTTATGCCGCCGGACGCAGGGGCAGGCGCACCGTGAACGTGCTGCCCTTTCCTGGGGCGCTGTCCCACGCCACCGTGCCGCCGTGGAGGCGGGCGATCTGGCCTGCACCATGTAGAGGCCCAGGCCCGTGCCCTCGCCGCCGCTGCGGGCGGGATCGACCTGATAGAACCGCTGCCAAATGCGTTCCTGCTGCTCCGGGGCGATGCCGATGCCGTCATCCGACACCGTCAGCACCGCATCATCGCCCTCCCGGCGCACCGCCACGTCCACGTGGCCGCCGGGCACGCCGTAGCGGGAAGGCGTTGGAGATGAGGTTGTTCAGAAGCCGCGTCATCAGCAGCACATCCAGCTCCAGCGTCAGCGGCTGGGTATGGCAGGTGAGAGTGGTGTCCTCCGGGGCGAAGCCGCTGCTGCTCGCAGACCACCTCCGCCAGCTCGCCCAGGTCGGCCTGCTCCAAGGACACGGTCTTCTGCGTGCCCTGCTCCAGCCGGGTGATGTGCAATAGCTGCCCGATGAGGCGGGACATCTGCTCCGCCTGCCGGTGGATGACGGTCACGCCGCCCTTATATTCCTCCGGGGACGGCTGGCCCTGCTCCAGCGTTTCGCACTCCGCCAGGATCACCGTGACCGGCGTGCGGAGCTCGTGACTGGCATCGAGGTGAACTGGGCCTCCGCGTGGAACGATCGCTCCAGCCGGTCGAACATATCGTCAAAGGCGGCGGCCAGCCGGTGTATCTCACTCCTGCCCCGGGGCAGGCCGATGCGCCGGGACAGATCCCCACCGTCGGAGATGGAGGAGGCCGCGTCGATGACCTTTTCCAGCGGCCTGAAGGACAGGATGGAGATGAGCCAGCCGCCCAGTGCCGACACCAGCACCAGTCCCGGCAGCACCGACCACGCCAGCGGCACGATGACCTCCATCACACTGCCCCGTGCCGCGCTGTCGATGGTGCCCCGTACCCACAGACCGCCGCTGCCGATGGTCAGCCGCTGGTCGTAGACGTAGTACGTCCCGCCGTCGCTGCCTGTGACGGTATGCAGACGGCAGTGCTCAAAGTCCGCCGTGTCCGTTACCGAGGCCGGGGCAGTGCCGGCCAGCCGCTGGCCGTTTTCGTCGAATATCTCCGTATACACCCCGTGGGCGTACTGCTCCACGTCGCTGAAGTCCCAGTCTCCGTGGTCGAATTCCACATCATCGGCGTTCCGGCCCACCATGTACAGCAGCTCCGCCTCCGGCGGCCGCGTTACGGTGTTGCGGTTCATCAGCATCACGAACACCAGCATCAGTGCCGTGATGGCGATCATCAGCAGCGAGAACCACAGGGTCATCCGCCATTTGATGGAGATGTGTCTCATGGCTTATCCTCCTTCAATACCCAGCCCATGCCCCGCACCGTGTGCAGCAGCTTGCGCTCGCCGTCGCGCTCCAGCTTTTTCCGCAGGTAGCTGATGTATACGTCCACCACATTCGTGCCGCCGGCGTAGTCAAAAGCTCCACAGGCTGTTCTCGATCTGTGCGCGGGACAGGATGACGCCCTTGTTGCGGATCAGGTACTCCAGCAGGGCGTATTCACGGGCGGACAGCTCCAGCGTGCGTTCGCCCCGCCGCGCCGTTTTGGCGGCGGTGTCCACCGTCAGATCGGCCAGCGTAAAGACATTGGTGCGCCCCGCGCCCTTTTTCCGTGTCAGCACCCGCAGACGGGCCAGCAGCTCGTCCAGCGCAAAGGGCTTGATGAGATAATCGTCGGCGCCTGCGTCCAGCCCGTCTACCCGGTCGGCTACGGCGTCCCGGGCTGTCAGCAGCAGCACCGGCAGGGCGCTGCCCCGGGCGCGCAGCGTCCGCAGCACCGTCAGTCCGTCCACTTTCGGCATCATGATGTCCAGCACCGCCGCGTCATACTCGGCCGCGTCCAGATAGCCAGCGCCTCCGCGCCGTCCGGTACGCCGTCCACGGTATAGCCCACCGCCGTCAGGTTCTTCACCAGCATCCGCCGCAGCTCCAGCTGATCCTCCGCCACTAAGATACGCATGGCCGCGCCCTCCGTCCTCTCAGAAATAACGCCGCTTTGCGGCACGAAAATAGTCGCTTCGCGCCGCGAAGCAAGTACCCGTCCACGCACGCCTTGCAAGGCAAGGCTTTGCGCGACATTTGATCTGATTCGACGCGGGCTTTGCCCCCTCGAGCTCCCCCTGCGTAAATGAACCTCTGACCCCATAGAGAGGGTTTATCGACGCTGACACCCGCCCGCCCTGGGGCGGGCTCGTTCCCGCTCAGTATACCAAATCCCGGCAGCGTTGGCAAGCGTTACGCCGTCAGCAGCGGCAGATCGGCGGCAGATACGCCGTCGTATTTCCGGGTCAGGTAATCCTCGATATAGGCCGCCTCGGCCACGGTACGCAGACCGTCGAAGCTCTCCAGCTCCCGCTCGTAGGCGGCGGTGACGGTGAGGCTCACGCCGCAGTGGATGAGGCGCAGCACCACGCCGTTGTCCAAGGTGCGGGTGCTTTCCAGCGCGTATTTCATGGGGTGAGCCTTTTGACGATGTGGAAGCGTTTCATATTTTTGTACCTCCTGAAAAGTGTTTGTATGTTATGGTGCGGTGTGTTTTGTTTTCTGTTATGGCCTTATCTTACCCACCGAACATTAGAGGAAAATTAGAAAAATTAAAATAATTTTTGAACTTGCGTATTTTCAAACGACAGCCGCGGTGGTACAATACACCTACATAATATGATGCATTAGGAGGAGGCATTCTAAAAAAAACCGTGCTGCGGGAGTACGCCCGCCTCATCGCCCGCTGCGGCGTGAACGTGCAGAAAGGGGCAGGAGGTGTTTATCGCCGCTGACCTGGATCAGCCGGAATTCGTGGCCATGCTGGTGGACGAGTGCTACAAGTGCAAGGCTAAAAGGTGGTGGTGGACTGGGCCTATCAGCCCCTGCAAAGCTCCACGTCCGTTACCGCAGCCTGAGCACTATGTCCAAGCTGGACAATTACGAACTGGCCCGCTGGCAGCACTATGTGGACACCATCCCCCTGCCGTATTTATCTGCTCAGTGACGACCCGACGGACTGAGGGGCATCAATCAGAGAAGGTGGCCAAGAGCCAGCAGGCGCTGTTCCCCATCATCAAGCCTTTCCGGGATCAGATCGAGAACAAGTACCAGTGGTGCATCGCCGCCGTGCCCGGCGAGGCCTGGGCAAGAAGCTGTTCCCCATCTGCGCAGGTCTCAGGCGGTGGAGAAGCTGTGGAGGCCATCCTCTCTACCTCCCGCGCGCTGGAGGGCGATCCCCAGGCCAACTGGGCGGCCCACAACAAGGACATCCACAGCCGCTGCGACTATCTGAACAGCCTGCACATCCGCTCCCTGCACTATACCGCCGGCAACGGAACAGACTTGACCGTGGGGATGATCCCCGAGGCCCATTTCTGCGGCGGCAGCGAGAAGAGCCTGCAGGGCATCGTCTTCAACCCCAACATCCCCTCCGAGGAGTGCTTCATCTCCCCCATGCGGGGGCAGGCGGAGGGCATCGTCTACGCCACCAAGCCCCTGAGCTATCAGGGACAGCTCATCGACAAGTTCTGGATCAGATTCCACGAGGGGCAAGGCCGTGGAGTGGCACGCCGAGCAGAACCACGACCTGCTGACCAAGCTCATTCAGATGGACGAGTTTGTTGCTCAATTTTCATATTCAAATTATACCATAAAACTTGTGAACAATTCTACCGCAACTTTGGACTATATGAGAAAAGTCCGAACAGTTTTCTGCCCGGATTTCCTCACTCAATCGTAAATCAATTCGATTTTCACAATTTCCTCTGCCTGGGCCTTGCAAGCGTTCATCTGCCGCACCCATTCCATTTGGTTTTCGGCTTTCAGCTGTTCGGTCACGCCGTTGCGCTTCACCAGCTCCGGCACGATCAGCTCCATGCGATTTCGTGCCGCTTCGTCAACACAGGACGGTATCGTGGGCAAGGCCACCTGGTATCGGATCAAGGCGATCTACAACGGCGTGAAGAGCTTATCGGAGGTCAGCAGCGAGGGGTTGACACTTTCCGAGGCCCAGCGCCAGTTCCCGGAGGTGCTGCGGCTGGGCGACAGCGGCATCGACGTGCAGACGGTGCGGTTCTATCTGGCGTTTTGGGATTCTTTCTGCCGGAGCTGCCCCTATATCCGCATCACGGATCAGTTCGACGAGGCACTGCGGGACGCGGTGTATGCCTTCCAGCAGACCTACGGCCTGACGGTGGACGGCGTGGTGGGGCGCAACACCTGGAACGCGCTGCAAAAATGTCTATGAGCAGACGCTGTATCAGCTGCCGGAGAACTATCAAGAGTTTGCCCGGGAGGTGTTTCCGGGGCGGTTTTTGGTGGAGGGAGACACCGGGCCGGAGGTGACGCTGTTACAGACCCGGCTGAACCAGCTGGCCGCGCAGGACAGCGGTATCCCCACCGTCACCGTGGACGGTGTTCGGCCCGGCCACGGCACAGGCCGTCCGGGCGGTGCAGAGCCGGCTGGGGTACAGCACCACCGGGGCGGTAGGCCCGGTCCTTTGGTCCTACATCATCACCCAGGGCACGGGGTACGGATATTCTGAGACGAAAAGAACCGCCTATGCCGTGTGCCGATAAGACAGTAATTTAAGAAAACTACAAAATCGGCATCTGCCAAGCAGGGTTGGACAACAAAACAGGCGGCACTCAACTTCGGTTGGGTGCCGCCTGTTTTACATCTAAGGGTTGAAAATCACCAATTTCCTACGCTGTAAGGCAAAGGAAGTGAAAAAGGGTGAAATAGTTATTGCCTCATAATATTGCTAAATGGCGATAACTTCCGCCGCGCCTATTGAAAATAGAATGATTGCTGTGTTATGCTGTGTATACACGAACGAGTGGGCACGTTTGACGATCTGATCTACAATGACCTGCTGACGTATGCCGTCATCGTTTTGAGCCCTTGATCATCTCGGTGGCCATGGAGCTGGAGGCGATGGCGCTGCCGCAGCCGAATGTCTCAAACTTCACGTCCTCGATCTTGCCGTCATCCTTGATCTTCAGGTACATCTTCATGATGTCGCCGCACTTGGCGTTGCCCACCTCGCCCACGCCGTCCGCGTCGGCGATCTCGCCCACGTTGCGGGGGTGCAGGAAGTGGTCCATCACGGTATCGGTATATAAAGCCATATTCAACGCTCCTTTACATTACAGAATGAATGTCCGCTTGCCGGTCTCCAAGTCCTTCCACATGGGGGACATATCCCGCAGGTACGCCACGATGCCGGGCACTTTCTCCAGAATATAGTCCACCTGCTCCTCCGTGGTGTCGTGGCACAGACTGAGCCGCAGCGAGCCGTGGGCCACCTCGTGGGCCGTCCGATGGCCAGCAGCACGTGGCTGGGGTCCAGCGAGCCGCTGGTGCAGGCGCTGCCCGAGGAGGCGCAGATGCCCGCCTGATCCAGCAGCAGCAGAAAGCTCTCGCCCTCGATGCCCTCGAAGCAGAAGTTCACGTTGGCGGGCAGCCGGTGCACCGGGTCGCCGTTCAGCGGCGATGTGGGGGATCCTACTCAGGCCCGTGATCAGCTTGTCCCGCAGCTTTGTCAGCCGGGCGGTGGCCTCATCGATGTGCCCGCAGGACTCCTCCAGCGCCGCCGTAAGACCCATGATGCCGGGGATGTTCTCCGTGCCGGCCCGCTTGCCGCGTTCCTGCGCGCCGCCCTCGATCATATTGGTCAGGGGGATGCCCTGCCGGGCATACAGCACGCCCACGCCCTTCGGGCCGTGGAACTTGTGGCCGGACAAAGACAGCATATCGATGCTCTGCTCCTTCACGTCGATGTGCAGGTGGCCCGCCGCCTGCACCGCGTCGGTGTGGAACAGCACGCCCTTTCTCGTGGCACACCTTGCCGATCTCCGGGATGGGCAGGATAGAGCCGATCTCGTTGTTGGCGTACATAGTGGTCCGCAGGCGCGGGAAACCCTCGCCTCCCTCTGTGAGACGGCCCAGTGCTCGCCGCGAAGCAAGTACCCTTTGGGGTGCACACTGGGTTGTGCGGCGAAGCGTAGCTGAGGTGTCACGGCCAAAGGCCGTGACGGAGGGATTTAAAAACCGGGCGGGGTAGAACCCCGCCCCTACACACGTCTACCGATGATGTGTCCGTTTTACGTGCGGGGCGATGCACCCCAAGGGTACTTGCTTCGCTGCGTGGGCATCGCCCCCTACGTACCGTCTGCCGAAGCGCGTGTACGTTTTCTATGCAGGGCGATGTACCCCAAGGGTACTTGCTTCGCTGCGCGGGCATCGCCCCCTACGTACCGTCTGCCGAAAGCGTATGCGTATCCCTCCGGCGGTTCTTTTCACTTGATCGCCTGCTCCAGCCCATCAAACACCGGCGCGTTAAAAAACTCGCCCAGCGTGATGTCCAGCCCATCGCAGAGCATCTTGATGGTCAGCAGCTTGGGGTTTTGACTTTTTGCCATACAGAATGTTCTTCACGCTGGACGGCGGCAGCGCGCTGACGGATGCCAGCTTGTTGATGCTCATGTTCCGCTGTTCACACAGCTGTAAAATGCGGTCACGCACCGCTTCCACGGTTGTCATAGCGTCCCTCCCGGATATTTTTCTTTAGAATATCCGAAAAGACTTGCATTTATAGGCTATGCGTGCTACCATTAGGCTATGCATAGACTATTATGCATCCCCTCCTTGCTCCGCCGCCGTTCCCCCGCGCCGTCCCCGGCGTTTCGGCGGCGGAGCGCATTAGCAAAAAAGAACCGCCAGCAGGCGGTTCTTTTTGTTGTCAGTCAACAATATCCACAGACACCTTGGCGCCGGTACGCTGGGCGTAGGACCGAACGACAGTGCGGATCTCTTGGCGATGCGTCCCTGTCTGCCGATGACCTTGCCCATGTCCTCCGGTGCAACGCGAAGCTGAAGCGTCAGCTCGTCACCGTTTTCTACCTCGGTCACAGTCACCTGCTCCGGGTGCTCCACCAGGTTCTGGGCGATATACAGCAGCAAATCCTTCATTGGCTTTGCCTCGACTTACAGTACGTCGACCTTCTTCAGCAGAGCGCGAACGGTGTCGGTGGGCTGTGCGCCGGTCTTGATCCACTCACGGGCGCGGTCGGCATCGATGCTGATCTTGGCGGGGAGACGAGTGGGATCGTAAGTGCCGATCTCCTCGATGAAGCGGCCATCACGGGGATAGCGGGAATCAGCGACGACCACGCGGTAGTAGGGAGCCTTCTTCGCGCCCATTCTTCTCAGACGAATCTTGACCATTGTTGTGTTCCTCCATGTAAAATGATTAATTTAATATCTGTTAAATGCGACTGCACTTACACACAGTGCTTTTTATTTCAGGCGCTTTTTCCGGCCAAAGCCGTGCATCGCGCCACGGGCCACCTTGCCGCCCATGCCGTTCATCAATCCGCCGAAGCCCCGCATACCGCCGCCCTTGGTCATGGCTTTGGTCATCTGCTGGAGCATCTCGAAGGATTTCAGCAGGCGGTTTACATCCACCACCTCCAGGCCGCAGCCGGCGGCGATACGCTTTTTGCGGCTGGCGTTGAGGATCTGGGGATTTTCGCGTTCCAGCGGGGTCATGGACTGGATGATGGCCTTGTTGTGAGCCATCTGCTTCTCGTCGATCTGGCCGGGGTCGAAGCCCTTAGCCATGCCGCCGGGCAGCATCTCGGCGATCTGGCTCAGGTCGCCCATGCTCTGCAGCTGCTCCAGCTGGTCGAGGTAGTCGCTCAGCGTCAGCCGGTTCTTGCGGAGCTTTTCCTCAAGCTTTTTCGCCTGCTTCTCATCATACTGCTGCTCGGCCTTCTCAATGAACGTGAGCATATCGCCCATGCCCAGTATCCGCCCGCCATGCGGTCCGGGTGGAAGGGCTCAATCATGTCCAGCTTTTCGCCGGTACCCACGAACTTGATGGGCTTACCGGTGACGGCCCGGATGGACAGGGCAGCACCGCCGCGGGCATCTCCGTCCAGCTTGGTCAGCAGCACGCCGTCGATGCCCAGTGCGTCGTCAAAGGCCTTGGCGGCGTTGACCGCGTCCTGGCCGGTCATGGCGTCCACCACAAGGAGTATCTCGTTGGGATGAACGGCGGCCTTGACGGCCTTCAGCTCGTCCATCAGCGCCTCGTCGATGTGCAGACGGCCGGCGGTATCCAGAAAGACGATGTCGTGGCCATGGTCAGCGGCATACTTCACCGCCTCCTTAGCGATGGTCACCGGGTCGATCTGGCCCATCTCGAAGACAGGTATATCCAGTTGCTGGCCCACCACCTGCAGCTGCTTGATGGCGGCGGGACGGTACACATCGCAGGCCACCAGCAGGGGCGGCGGCCAAACTGCCGCCGCATCAGGCCCGCCAGCTTCGCGCCGTTTGTGGTCTTGCCGGCGCCCTGCAGGCCTACCATCATCACAACGGTGGGGCCCTTGGAGGCAGTGGTCAGGCGGGCGTTGGTGCCGCCCATCAGCGCCGTCAGCTCCTGGTTTACGATCTTGATGATCTGCTGGGCGGGGGTCAGGCTGTCCAGCACATCGGTGCCGACGCACTTTTCGGTGACGTCCGCCACGAAATCCTTGACGACCTTATAGCTGACGTCGGCCTCCAGCAGGGCCAGACGCACCTCACGCATACCCTCGCGGACATCTGCTTCGGTAAGCCGGCCCTTACCGCGCAGGCGCTTGAACACGCCGTTCAGTTTTATCACTAAGTCCCTCAAATGCCATGGGCCTACTCCTTCAGGGCGGCGGCACTGGTCAGGATCGTCTCCGCCAATTCCTCCAACCGGGGATTTTCGTACTGCCGGTAGTTGATGGTCTTGATCTCATTGGCAGCGGTGATGACGGCGTCCACGTGCTGCTGCATCTGCAAAAAGCGGCTTCACCAGGCCGGTCTTGTCCTCCAGCTCGGTCATGGGCGGCCTCTGCCCGCACGATCACGTCCCGCACGCCCTGCCGGGAGATGCCGCAGTTTTCCGCAATCTCCGACAGCGACAGATCCTCATTGTAAGTACAGATCAAACAGCTCCCGCTGCCGCTGGGTAGGATGTCGCCGTAAAAATCGAAGAGCATGGTCATGCGATAGGTCTGGTTTTTCACGGTGCTTCCTCCTTCTGTAAAGTTATATGCCTTTACAACACGAACTATGATACATGATTTCTCCGCAAAAGTCAAGGCGAAAACTGACGGCGGCGGGAAAATTTTGAAAAAACGGAGAGGCGAAAGCCTCTCCCCTGCTGCGTTTATTTTTTCAGAAGGTCTTGCCCATAGCGCTGAGGATCTCCATGATGGCCGCCACGATGCAGAACAGGCCGGAAGCCACGCCACGAGCGTGCCCGCCAGCTTCTTTTTCTGCTTGAGCTGGAACATCATGATGCCCACCATGATCATGGACACCGCCAGCAGGATCATGGACAGCCCCGGCACATACAGCACGTTCAGCTTGCATCACCCACAGCAGCATGGATAGCACCAGCAGCACCATGGCCACGTTCTTTTTGGTATTCATCGTCATAGTCCGTTTTCTCCCTCCCGGCGGCAGCGCCGCCCATAGATACAGTGTAGCGGAAACGGGGCGGAAATACAAGGCTTTTTTTACCGCTCCAGCAGGATTTTCGCCTTGAGGATCGCCGCCACGGTCTTGGCATCGGTCAGCTCGCCGGACAGACACAGCGCCACCGCCTCGTCGAAGGGCACGCGCACCGTCTCCAAAAACTCGTCCGCGTCCGGGTGCGTCTCGCCGAAGGTCAGCTCCTGGCCAGATAGAGGTACAGCGTCTCGCCATAGCAGCCGGGAGAAGCGATCAGCGCCCCCAGCTCTGTCCACTTTTCGGCCGTGGCCCCGATCTCCTCCTTCAGCTCCCGCTGGGCCGTGACGAAGGGGTCCTCCCCCTTTTCCCGTTTCCCCGCCGGTATCTCCGTCAGCACCCGGGAAAAGGCGTAGCGGTACTGCTTCACCAGCAGCACGTCGTCGCCGTCCAGGGCCAGAATGCCCACGCCGCCGGGGTGTTCCACCACCTCCCGTGGACCCCTCTTTCCGTTGGGCAGCAGGATACCCTGTCCTCCCGCACGTGCAGGATGCGGCCACGGTAGACCTCACGGCTCTCCAGCGTTCTCTCAGTCATATCCATAGTAAGCGTCTCCCTCTCGTTTTTTCAGCCCCAGTATAGCACAGAAAGTTCAAAATTACCACCCCTTTTCTATCCCCCTTGCGCGATGCGGCGGAAAATATGGTATACTATCGTTCAACCGCCGGAAGGAGGATGTCCATGGACAAGTCCGGCACCAAGACCATCGCCCAGAACCGCAAGGCGTACCACGACTACTTCGTGGAGGACCGTTACGAGGCCGGCATCGAACTGTTGGGGACGGAGGTCAAGTCCATCCGCGCCGGTACCCTGAACCTGAAGGACGCCTTCTGCGTGGCCAAGGACGGCGAGGTGTACGCCTACAGCTTTCACATCTCCCCCTACGACCACGGCAACATCTTCAACCGCGACCCGGACCGGCCCAAGCGGCTGCTGCTCCACAAGCGGGAAATACGGAAGCTCCACGACCTGCAAAAGCAGGACGGCTATGCCCTCATCCGCTGTCCGGGTATATTTCAAGGATTCCCGGGTGAAGGTGGAGTTGGGCCTGTGCAAGGGCAAGAAGACCTACGACAAGCGGGAGGCCGTGGCCAAGCGGGACGCCAAGCGGGAGATGGACCGCGCCATGCGAGAGAAAAACCGCGGGTACTGCGTATGACACCGCGGAAACGCATAATGACAAAGTGAGGGAGAAAGATGGCAAATCCTATCGTGACTTTTGAAATGCAGGACGGCGGCAAGATCGTTGCCGAGCTGTACCCCGACATCGCGCCCCAGAGCGTGTATAACTTCATCTCCCTGGCCAACGCCGGGTTCTACAACGGCCTGATCTTCCACCGGGTCATCCCCGGCTTCATGATCCAGGGCGGCTGCCCCGACGGAACCGGCATGGGCGGCCCGGGGTACTGCATCAAGGGCGAGTTCGCCGCCAACGGTGTGCCCAACGACCTGCGCCACACCCGCGGTGTGCTGAGCATGGCCCGGGCACAGCCCATGGACAGCGCTGGCAGCCAGTTCTTTATCATGCACAAGGACGCGCCCCATCTGGATGGGCAGTACGCCGCCTTCGGCTGCGTGATGGACGGCATGGACGTGGTGGACCGCATCGCCAATCAGCCCCGGAACATGATGACCAACAAGCCCAAGAAGGACCAGGTCATGGCGAAGGTCACCGTGGACACGCAGGGCGTGAGTATCCGGAGCCGGAGAAGCTGGCCGAAGATAAGGATCCGTTCGGAAGATCCCGTTTCCTGTCATTGTGAAGACACATACTGTTCCCCAGTGACATCGGTCCCGGACGCTGACGGCGTCCGGGCACCGTTTCCATCGGGCGGCGCTGAAACAAATACGCAAACATCATTCTGTCTCGCCGGGTATAGCGACCCAAAAGATATATGGGGCTGCACCGGTTTCGACGGGGGTGTGGAGGCTGGATAAGCGGGCGGCGGCGCCTGACCGCCATAAAACGGGCAACTTAAAAATTAACTGACAACAATCGTATTGCTGTCGCTGCCTAACTAAAGGCAGCCGTCTGAACCGGAGAGGCCGCAGGCCGGGGAAGGCGTCGTTTATGCGGCGGACGTGCGGCGGGTAAGAGTTGCCCCGCCTCAGTGATGCAGGACAGTTCACTTGTGCAGTCCTTGATTTTTCAAAGGTTTCTTTTTTGTTTCATTGTCAGACTTGAGTTCAGGTCTCCCTCGTTTTTGCATATCAACTTAACTTAACGAGTTTGCCACCCTCGTTTCTCAAAGAAACAGTTGATATTATCAATCAAACGATTTATAATGTCAACTGTGATAATAGTTGTATGGAGGCTTATTATGACTACTTCTGAACAGATACGAGTTCTTTGTGTGCGTTCTGGCGTAAGTTTGTCAGAATTGGCAAGAAGAATAAATCAAACACCACAAAATTTCAGTGTTAAACTTAAGAGAAATACGGTTACACAAGATGAGCTAAATCAAATTGCTAATGTGCTCAATGTGAAATATGAACAGTATTTTGTTTTAGCTAATGGAGATCAAGTTCGATAAATAAAAGAGAAGGTAAAAAATGGATACAAACATTATTTATAATATAGATTGCGTCGCCGGAATGAATCAAATGATAGATGAGGCGTCTATAGACCTTATCATCGCGGATCCACCATATTTTAAGGTTATCGGCGAAAAATGGGATTATCTTTGGAGAACAGAAGAAGACTATCTTGAATGGTCAGAAAAATGGATTGCAGAAGCTGCCCGTGTTTAAGAATGGGCGGTAGTTTCTATTTGTTTGGTTATTTTAGAATGTTAAGTAGATTGCTGCCTATTTTAGAAAAGCATGGTTTTGAGCTTAGACAACAAATAGTATTAAATGCAAAAGGCATGCAAGCTGTATCTGGGCGAGCAACTAAAATTACCGAATGTTCCCTAATGTGACCGAAAGTATTTTATTTTATGTAAAGATCCACAAACCTTTTGCAAAAATCCTTTTTTTTAAAACAAAGGCAAAAAGAATTAGGTTATTCCGCAAAACAAATCAATGAGATGTTGGGTGTCAAATCAAACGGTGGCGGTATGTGGAGTATTTATACAGGCAAAAATGTTTGCGAGCAATTACCCACTGAAGAATTGTGGGACAAATTGCAAACAATTCTTGAATTTAACATTCCATACGATAAGATTAGTCAAACATATCATGCACAAATTGGGTTAACAGATGTATGGGATGATGTGAATTTTTATGAAGAAAAAGACCGCATCCATCCTACCCAAAAACCACAAAAACTGCTTGCAAGACTAATTCTTTGCAAGCAGTGATGAGGAGGATATTGTTTTAGATCCATTTATGGGTGGAGGTTCAACAGCCTTGGCTTGTATTAATAACAAGCGTAATTATATTGATTTGAAATAGAACAAGAGTATTACGAAAAGTCGTTAGAACGATTAGCATGTAGACAGATGACGCTATTATAATTATCTTAAATCGATAAACTGTGAGCGTAACGATAGTGGTATATCTGCTTTTTTCAAAAACGATTTTAGGCAAAATATATTTCATCCGCGAATTTGTTGCATAGATCGGCATTGGTTATATTATTAGTTTTCCTTATGTCTTCTAATAATTGCAATAGCTTTTCTTTATTTAATCCATTAACACGAGCAGATGGGCTGTATTTTTTAATAACATTTTTAATGTTAGCTACACTTATGGTAGTTGATCCAGAATATGAACTTAAAGGAAGTAGTACATCTGAATAAGTATTGTTTTTGGATGGGAATACATCGGTGATTATATTGCCATCATTTGTGATTTTTGATCTGTAAATCAAAGTTGGTTCTGTTAATGCGAATTTTAGCATATGAGGCCACATGTTAAACGGTGCTTTAGATGTTGACTGTGAACGAATATTGAGATAATAGTCAATCATACAGTACGCAAACCCTTTACTCTTTGGGTCAACTTCCCATATTGATGCAATAATGTCGTTGTTGTTGCTATCATATATGGATTCGAATTCAAAAAAAGAACAAAGTAATATCTGTAGGATCCAATAACTTTGCAAACTCGTCATTGTTTCGATTGCTATTAACCACTTCGAATCATCTTTCCTATTAATGCTTGTAGATCTGCATACAGCACATTCCGTTTCTAAACTTGAAACAACTGCACCAAAGCATTACAAGACTTTAATTGATCGACTCTATAACAAGTTTTAATTTCACCATGTCTTTCATCATCTATAACTAAATCATAACCACGAGCACCGGATTTTCCGCCAGGATATCCTGTTACGACACCCACCAAATGCTGACCGGACATATCCTATACGTGCCTGAGGCGTTTGTTGAGTTATTTTCGACCATGCATTAACTTTTTGCTCTTAAATCAATATATAAATCTTTTTGATCAAGGCTTCAGAAGCTTTATCGTTTTAAAGTATAATTTAGCATAAACCACCTCCTTCAAATATATTTCCATTTTGTTCTAACACATTTCGACGTTTTTACAATAGATTATTGAGGTGATGCAATGTACTTTAAATACCTGTCGGCTGCGTTTGCAGGCAATCGGTCTATTCGGCCATGATCATTATCGGTCTATCTGGCCAGTACCACGGGCCGATGGGAACGGGCGGTGGATGATGGCCCATTCGCCGCCTCTGCGCACCCAAACAGCCACTGGCTCCATGATGCCGCCGCAATATCAGGTGCTGCACCAGCACGGACTTCTCCTCCGGCACACCCAGGCGGGCGGCAGTCTCCGCCGCGTCCTGCGCTCCCATGACCAGGTGCCCCAGCAGCTGACCCTTAATGGAGTAATCCGTGGCCAGACCCAGCTGCGAAAACACGAACTCCCGCTCCTTGGCCATGTCATGCAGCAGCGTGCCGCACAGCAGCAGGCTCCTGTCGATCGTCTCCGGGTACATTCCCGCCAGGAAGTCCGCGATCTTCACCATGTTGGCGGTGTGCATCAGCAGGCCGCCCAGAAAGGCATGGTGTACGCTCTTGGCCGCCGGGATGCCGCCAGCGCCTCGCCGTGAGCGTCCAGCATCTCCTCCGCCACCGCGCGGTAATCGCCGTCCTCGATGGACGCCGCCCAGCGGCGCAGCTCGTCCATGGCGGCGGTGCGGTCGATGGGCGCAGTGGGCACCAGGGCGGACACATCCACCGGGTCGTCCTCCGCCGCCAGACGGATACGCCCGCGGTGAACTGTACGGTGCCCCGGTATTCACCTGCGGTGCCCCGCACCTTGACCACCTTGCCCTCGTCACCGGTGCCCAGCGGCCCAGCATAGTCCCAGACCTTCAGCTCCATGGTGCCGGTCTGTCCGACAGTGCGCCGGTCAGGAACGGCTTTCCGTTGGCCGCCACCTTGGGATTGGCAGACTTTAATATATAGTAGCCCTCCATCTCGTCGCCGGGCGCAATGGCGTTGATGCGCTTGTTGTATTCCATGCAGCTTCTCCTCCCCAAATTTTCTTCCACAGCATGATACCACATCCGCCGGAATTGAGCAAGCCCACATCCCCCTTTTTACGGCAACATTCCCACCAGACAAAAATTCTGGTTCCCTGACGCAGTTTGTATTTTGGTTCGTGACGGGAAAACTTGCGAAAATCCCCATTGTTAAAATTTTTACAAGTTTCCTTTCACGACGCTTCTTTAACATGATTCGACACATTATTTATGAAATTTTTATGTCTACCGTGAAAACATTAACGTGCAATTTATTCTCGCAGTGCTATAATCGGAGCATGATTTTTTAGGGCGATCCGGACGTCCCGGAAAGAGACAATTCACTTTACAAAGGAGAGTGTGTTTCTGTGACGACATTCATTATCGGTCTTGTCATCCTGATCGGAGGCGCAGCCCTTTACGGTCGTTTCTGCGAAAAGGTCTTTGGGCCTGACGACCGCAAGACGCCTGCTTACACCAAGGAAGACGGCGTTGACTATGTGCCCATGAAGGGCTGGAAGAACAGCCTGATCAACCTGCTGAACATCGCGGGCACCGGCCCCATCCTCGGGCCGATCCAGGGCATCCTGTTTGGGCCCATCGCGTTCCTGACCATCCCCATCGGCAACGTCATCGGCGGCGCCATGCACGACTATTTCTCCGGCATGATCTGCCTGCGCGACGGCGGCACCCAGATGCCTGAGATGATCCGCCGCTACTCCACCAAGGGGATCTATAAGTTCTACAACGTGTTCGTGTGCGTATTGCTGCTGCTGGTGGGTGCTGTGTTCATCTACACCCCCGGCGACATCGCCGCCACGCAGCTCTTTGGCTTTGACGGCAAGGCTACCTCCGTCTCCACGTGGGTCATCTACGGTGTCATCTTCCTGTATTATCTGATCGCCACCGTGTTCCCCATCGACGCCATCATCGGCAAGATCTACCCCATCTTCGGCGGTATCCTGCTGTTCTCCGCCATCGGCATCTTCATCGGCATCTTCGTCACCGGTATGCCCCTGCTGAACATCTGGGACAGCTGGGCTGCTCCCGTGCTGAGCCTCACCGGTGCTGACGGCACCGTGGGTACCTTTACCTACGCGGACTACTTCTCCACCAAGCACTTCCTGCCCATCTTCTTCGTGACCGTGGCCTGCGGTATCCTGTCCGGCTTCCACTCCACCCAGACCGCTATCATCTCCCGCACCATGAAGAGCGAGCGTCAGGGCCGCAACACCTTCTACAACATGATGGTGCTGGAAGGCTTCATCGCCATGGTTTGGGCTGCCGGCGCTATGGGTGTGTACAACCTGGCTTTGCAGGAGCCCAATGCCGGGCTGGCTACCAGCACCGTGGGCGTGGTCTGCAAGTATCTGCTGGGTCACATCGGCGGCATCATCGCCCTGCTGGGCGTCATTGTGCTGCCCATCACCTCCGGCGATACGGCACTGCGTGCCCTGCGTCTGAGCCTGTCTGAGACGCTGCACATCGACCAGTCCACCAACGGCAAGCGCATCAAGCTGGCTGTGCCCATCTTCGCGCTGGTCATCGCCATCCTGGTGTTCGCCAAGACCAATGCCGACGGCTTCAACATTCTGTGGCGTTACTTCGCATGGGCCAACCAGACTCTGTCCCTGTTTGCTTTCCTGTGCATCACCGCGTGGATGTTCGAGAACGGCAAGGGTAAGTGGGCTTGGATCCCCATGATCCCCGGCTGCTTCTACACCTTCATCTGCGTCACCTACATCGCCAACGCCCAGATCGGCTTCCATATTCCCTGGACGCCCGCTTACATTATTGGCGTGGCGTGTGCTGTGGCTTACGTTGTGGGCTGCTGCATGTACGCGCCACATATCGTAGTGCGTGATATAGGGGCAGCCAGTGTCCGTGCCGAGGCCGACCGGAATGCCGTTTGCCAGATTTTCCCGCGCCATGGCGATGATGCCGTCAAAGACGACCTTGCCGTTCTCCTGCTGCTCATAGGTCGCGTGGGAGACGCAGCGGTCAAAGAGCGCATAGGGCAGCGCGGGCGAGAGCGTCGCGACCTGGAACGCGCCCTTTTCCTTGTAGAGCGCGGTGATCGCCGCATCCGGCTGCGCGCCATGCTCGATGGAGTCCACGCCGTTTTCCAGCGCCACACGCACGCCCTCGGGGCTTTCGACGTGCGCGGCGACCTTCATGCCAAGCGCGTGCGCCTTATCGCAAGCCGCCTTCACCAGCGCGGGCTGCATCCGCAGCACGCCCGGCTCGCCGACGACCTCGGCGTCGAGCACGCCGCCGGTGATCATGAGCTTGATGAGGTCCGGCTTCTCTGCCGCGATCCGCTCCACATAAGCCGCGGCCTCCTCCGGTGTCTTTGCTTCGTAGGCAAGGGAGCCGGCCATGTGCCCGCCCGGCACGGAGACCGCCATATTGGACGCCACCACGCGCGGGCTGAGGATCTTTCCCTGCGCGGCCAGGTCACGGATGATCGTGTCGAAGTCCGCCACGCCGCCGACCGTGCGGATGGTCGTCACGCCGCTGAGAAGCTCCGTCTTCGCGTAGCGTCAGGGCTGTGCTGGGTGGAGAGCACCACGGTGTCCACGCGGGTGGGCTTGCCGTCCTCACCATACTCCACGGTGATCTGGGTCTTGCCATCGGGGCGCAGATAGTCTACCAGACCCTGCTTGCGCACGTCGGTCAGGCGCTTGGCCATCTTCTGTGCGATGGAGATCGCCAGAGCGGCATCAGCTCCGGCGTCTCGTTGCAGGCGTAGCCGAACATCATTCCCTGGTCGCCGGCGCCGTTGTCCAGCTCGCTCTCGCCGGACGGCCTTGGCCTCATAGCTCTTGTCCACGCCCAACGCGATGTCGCCGGACTGCTCGTCGATGTTGGTGATGACGGCGCAGGTGTTGCCGTCGAAGCCGCACTCGGAGGAGTTGTAGCCGATGTCCAGCACCACCTGACGGGCGATCTTGGGGATATCCACATAGCAGCTGGTGGTGATCTCACCCATGATGTGGATCAGGCCGGTGGAGGCGCAGGTCTCGCAGGCCACGCGGCCATTGGGGTCCTGCTCGAAAATCGCGTCCAGAACCGCGTCGCTGATCTGATCGCATACCTTGTCGGGATGCCCTTCGGTAACGGACTCAGAAGTAAACAGATGTCTTGCCATGATTTTTTCTCCTTTCGTAAAACTTTGGGAAATGGTCAACAAAAAAGCGCTCTGTCCGAACCGACAGAGCGCTGTGCTTCTCATTTGCTCTTCCTCATCTTTCGATTCGTTCGTCGGATTTGGCACCTTGAAAAAAACAGGTTGCCGTGGCTTCACAGGGCCGGTCCCTCCGCCACTCTTGATGCATTCCCAACCTCATGCGCGTCATCGTCATCGGCAACGTGGCGGTCTATGTGCTCATGCTGCTGACCCAGGCCAACGACGCCAACGCCCTGAGCTTTCTGACCTTCAATCTTAATGCCCTGCTCCACGGTGAGGTGTGGCGGCTGGTGACCTTTGTGTTCGTGCCCGCCTACATCCAGTCCCGTTTGCCCTGCTGATCAGTCTCTACTTCTACTACTGGATCGGCTCCACGCTGGAGCGCCAGTGGGGCACGGCCAAGTTCAATCTGTACTACATCAGCGGCACGCTGCTGACGGTGCTGGGCGTGGTGCTGGCCAGTCTTATTACCGGCAACCCCTACCTGACCGCAGCGGGCACCGGCTATGTGAACCTGTCCATGTTCTTCGCCTTTGCCTTCCTGTTCCCGGACACCACGGTGCTGCTGTTCTTCATCCTCCCGGTGAAGATGAAGTGGCTGGCGTACCTGGACGGCGCACTGTTCGCCTTCGACATCATCAAGGCCATCGGCGCCCACAACTGGGCCGGTGTAGTGCTACCCATCGTGGCCCTGCTGAACTTCGCCGTGTTCATCTGGCCGGAGGTCCACTACCTCCGCCAGCGCGACGCAGTACCAGAACTCCCGCAAGACCGTCCAGTTCCGTCAGGCCCCAGCAGCGGGCCAGCAGGCGCAGCAAGCGCCGTATCACCACAAGTGCGCCGTGTGCGGACGGACGGATACGGACTACCCCGAGCTTCAGTTCCGCTATTGCAGCAAGTGCGTCGGGTACCACTGCTTCTGTCAGGACCACATCTTCAACCACGTGCATTTCACGGAGGAATAACAAGACGAAAAAGGGCCGCCGGGGGCGGCGCTCTTTTTTGCCGGGCTTATCTTCTAAAAGGTACTGAAGAATAAAAACTTGACAGCGGAAACGTTTTCGCGTACAATGAATGGACAAAACAAACTGAAATGTTCAAAAAAACGCCGGCGCAACCGCCGGTTGACACATTTCCAGCCCCGGTTTATAGACCGCAACCGGCAAAATCCGTATGATAGCGCCACACAAAGCCAACGCGGCGTGATGCCGTCATGCGAAAGGAGAAGCACACTATGATATTAGCTGACAAGATTATTTCCCTGCGGAAAAAGGCAGGCTGGAGCCAGGAGGACCTGGCCGAGAAGCTCGGCGTCACGCGCCAGTCCGTGAGCAAGTGGGAGGGCGCGCAGTCCGTGCCCGATATGGATAAGGTCGTGCAGATGAGCCGTCTGTTCGGCGTCTCGACCGACTTTCTGCTCAAGGACGAACTCGAGGAGGAAACGCCGCCGCGGCCCAGGACGACGACACGCCCCTGCGCCGCGTCACCATGGAGCAGGCCTCCGACTACCTGGCCCTGCGTAAGGCCGCCGCGCCCAAGATGGCCTGGCCGTGCGCTGTGCGTCATCTCCCCCGGTCACGCTGATCCTGCTCGCCGGAATGAGCGAGGTGCAGCGCTTCCCTATCAGCGGAAACGCGGCGGCGGGCATCGGATTGTGCGTGATGCTGGTGCTGCTGGCTGTCGCGGTGAGCATTTTCCTGCGCGCCGACGCGGACGTGCGCGACTACCGCTTTTTAGAGGAAGAACCCTTTGAAACGGAGTACGGCGTCGAGGGCATGGTCCGCCAGCGGCAGCGGGAATACGCGGACACCCACACCCGCTCGTTACCGTGGGCGTGGTGCTGTGTGTGCTGGCGGCGCCGCCGCTGTTCGCCGCCATGTGCATAAGCGGCAGCGACCTGCTCTATATCGCCGCTGTCTGCGCGCTGCTGGTGCTGGTGGCCGTCGGCTGCCTGTTTTAGTCAACGCCGGGTATACAGCGGCGCGATGGAGCAGCTGCTGGAGGAGGGCGACTACACCCGTCGCCAGAAAAAGCACCACAAGCTGATGGGCACCGTCACCATGATCTACTGGCTCACCGCCACGGCGGTCTTCCTGCTGTACACCTACGGCCCGTCCGGCAACGGCCAGCCCCGATACAGCTGGGTCATTTGGGCGGTGGCCGGTGTGCTGTACGCCGCCGTTATGGGCATCGTCGCATGCGCCCTGCTGCGCGGGGCAGGAAAATGAATCCACCGGCCGGGCGCGGAGAGAGAAATGAGGACCCCTATGCTGAACATCCAACATCTGACGAAGACCTACGGTGAAAAGAAGGCCGTGGACGACCTGACGCTGCACATCGCGCCGGGGAAATCTACGGCTTCATCGGCCACAACGGCGCGGGCAAGACCACGACGCTGAAATCCGTGGTGGGCATTTTGCAGTTCGATGCCGGCGACGATCACCATCGACGGCACGGACCATCAAGGCCGACCCTTGGGCTGCAAGCGGAAGCTGGCCTACATCCCGGACAACCCGGACCTGTACGACTATATGACCGGCATCAAGTACCTGAGTTTCATCGCCGACGTATTCGGCGTGGACGCCCAGACCCGGCAGGCCCGCATCCGCAATACGGCGACATTTTCGAGATCACCGACGATCTGGCTCAACCCATTGCCACCTATTCCCACGGCATGAAGCAGAAGCTGGCCATCATCGCTGCGTGGCTCCACGACCCGAAGGTCATCATCATGGACGAACCCTTCGTGGGCCTGGACCCCAAGGCCGCCCACACGCTGAAGGGCATGATGCGGGAGGTCTGTGACCGGGGCGGCGCGATCTTCTTCTCCACCCACGTGCTGGAGGTGGCGGAAAAGCTGTGCGACAAGGTGGCCATCATCAAGGGCGGCAGGCTGATCCGCTCCGGCACGATGGAGGAGGTCAAGGGCGACGATTCCTGGAGGAGGTGTTCCTGGAGCTGGAGGAGGAGTAATGGTCAATTATTGCTGAAAAAAGATGCTGTGGAAATTTCCGCGCCTACTTCTACGATGCGAAAAAAGAACAAAATGCGGTCCAAGGCCGCCACCGTCGGCCTGATCGTCCTGTACGTCCTGCTGATGGTGGGCCTGATCGGCGGTATGTTCGCCGTGCTGTCTCTATCTATGTGCGGGACGATGTACGAGGGCGGCCTGGGCTGGCTGTACTTCACCCTGTTCACTTTGGTGGGCCTGTTCATGGGCGTGTTCGGCAGCGTGTTCAACACGTTCGCCGGCCTGTACCAGGCCAAGGACAACGACCTGCTGCTGTCGC
>VOFG01002997.1_pt1 | contig 37644 bp, 62 predicted proteins | sample 5384171 | NCBI WGS metagenome assembly VOFG01 (sample SAMN12384726, study PRJNA508395) | human gut metagenome | isolation source: healthy gut F | host: Homo sapiens
TTGTGTTTATGGTAAAATACTGTAAGGAGGTCATCAAATGAGAATTATTCGAGACATATTTTGGATATTGTTGATTATTACTGTGCCGGTAGCAATCTTTGATAAATTCTTTAGACCTTATTGCATGACCGTTATCGAAAGGATGTGTAGCAAGGATGAAAGTCAAATCCAGAATGTCCTGTCCGGTTCGAAGAAAAGACGGCACATGGACAACTGTTATCAAAGAATTTGAAGAAGATATTCCGGATCTCGGACGAGAGGAGCTTATCTGCAACAAATGCGGACGCCCTGATTATCCGAAATGCAAGGAAACGGTTTTGTGAAGCCTGGAAATACCACAAATCGAAAAAATAACATTTTTATGTAAGAGCTGAGGTTAAACCTTGGCTCTTATTTTTTGTGTAAAGGAGAAAACAATGCTTGCCAGAGAAGCGATAAAAGCGGATATTCAGGCTGTTTGTGACCGCCTTCGGGAAGCTAAGGAACAACGTCAGCTTGATATTCAAATAAACCAGGCTATTGCACTGGTAAATCGTAATCACAGGAGGAAAAAAATATGACACCGAACGACTATCAGCAGGCAGCTCTTCGCACTGCTCCAAAAAGATTTTACCGCCTGACCGGCTTCTGCTCAATGGCTTAATGGGTCTGAACGGAGAAGCCGGCGAAGCAATTGATATTTTGAAAAAGCATCTGTTTCAGGGGCACGAACTGGACACTGCACATATGGCTAAAGAACTTGGAGATGTGGCTTGGTATCTCGCTGTAAGTGCAAACGCCATTGGGTATGACCTTGAAACCATCATGCAGATGAATGTGGACAAACTGAAAGCCAGGTATCCGGATGGTTTCGACGCTGAACACAGTCTGCATCGCAATCAGGATGATATTTAAGGAGGGTTTTCTATGAATGAACAATTGGGAGAAAAGGTAAAAGCTATTTTTGATAGTATTACCGTTCTTCAGGCAAAAGATAGTGACTTGAAACGAGATAACGCCAACATCAACGGTGACTCCCCTATGGGGGCTATGCTGCAATATGGTGCCAACACCGCCAAGGAGTACAATCTGGAGTATTTGATTAAACCTGCAATTGCGGAACTTCACCGCGATGGATGGATTCATATACACGACCTTGACTTCTATGCGTGGACGACGACCTGCACGCAGATTGAGCTACGAAAGCTTTTCAAGGACGGATTCAATACCGGTCACGGCCATCTGAGAGCTCCAAAAAGCATTGGCTCGTATGCTGCTCTGGCTGCTATTGCCATTCAGTCTAATCAAAATGACCAGCATGGCGGACAGAGTGTTGTGGACTTCGATTACGCAATGGCCGATGGTGTCCGTTATACCTATCAAAAGTACCTGAAAGAGGGTTACGCGATTTGCGAACGCCTCAATGACCTAAAAGACAAAGCATGGATTCTTGACTATGCTATGAAAAAGACTACTCGTGATACTTATCAGGCTATGGAGGGGTTCATTCATAATCTGAATACCATGCATTCCCGTGCCGGCGCTCAAGTTCCATTCAGCTCTATTAACTATGGCACTGATACTTCTTGGGAAGGGCGTCTTGCTATTGAGCAGCTTCTACTTGCTACAGAAGCAGGGCTCGGTCATGGTGAGACGCCAATCTTCCCGATTCAAATTTTCCGTGTCAAAGAAGGTGTCAACTATAATCCCGATGATCCAAATTATGACCTGTTCAAACTGGCGATGAAGGTAAGTGCCAAGAGACTCTTTCCTAATTTCGCTTTTATTGACGCACCTTTCAATCTCCAGTATTACAAGCCCGGTCATCCTGAAACGGAGGTTGCCTACATGGGTTGCCGTACTCGTGTAATGGGTAATATTTATGACCCGTCTCGCGAGATCGCTCCCGGCAGAGGTAATCTGAGTTTCACTTCTATCAATCTTCCGAGGCTTGGAATTGAATCTAAAGGCGACTATCTTGCTTTCTTCAAACTGCTGGACAAAATGCTCGATGCGACGATGCAGCAGCTTCTCGACCGATATAAAATTCAGGCTTCGAGAGTGGTTCGTAACTTCCCATTTCTCATGGGAGAAGGTGTCTGGATGGACTCTGACGGGCTTTCCCCTGATGATACAGTTGGAGAGGTCTTGAAGCACGGAACGCTGTCTATCGGCTTCTGCGGGCTTGCAGAGTGCCTTGTAGCTCTTAACGGTAAGCATCACGGTGAAGATGAGTTTTCTCAGGAACTTGGCTTGCGTATTGTCGGTTATATTCGTGACTACTGCAATCGCAAGAGTACCGAACTCGGTATGAATGTGACCTGTCTGGCTACTCCCGCTGAGAGTTTGGCTGGGAGGCTGCTTCGATCTGACAGGGAAAGATACGGAATTATCAAAGGAGTTACCGACCGTGAATACTACACCAACAGCTTCCATGTTCCGGTATATTATAATCTTCCTGCACTTAAGAAAAAATTGATATTGAAGCACCGTATCATGCTCTTACCAACGCAGGTCACATTTCTTATGTTGAGTTAGATGGTGACCCGACTAAGAACCTTTGCCGCATTCGAGCGGGTTGTAAGGCACATGAAAGAAGCTGGCATTGGCTATGGCAGCATCAACCATCCTGTAGATCGAGATCCGGTCTGCGGTTATAACGGAATTATCAACGATGTTTGCCCCCTACTGCGGACGAAGCGAGGCTGATGGAATTCCGTTTCGAACGCATTCGTCGTATCACTGGATATTTGGTCGGAACTCTCGATAAGTGGAATGACGCTAAGCGTGCGGAGGAGCAGGATCGTGTCAAGCATGAAGTTGATTCGAATTTCAGGGATTGAGCAAGAGTCCATCGTTGATGGGGAAGGAATCCGCTATGTGATATTTACACAGGGTTGTCCGCATCATTGCCCCGGCTGTCACAATCCTCAAACCCACCCCTTTTGGTGGCGGAAAACTCGTGTCGATCGAAGACATATTCGATGATATTTCAAAAGAAAAGATTGGATAGATGGTATCACCCTTTCCGGAGGTGAACCGTTCTGTCAGATTTACCAGTGTGCTCTGATCGCTGAAAAGCTCATGAAATGGGGCTCAGCGTTTGGTGTTACACTGGTTATCTTTTGAAGACTTGTACAGGCAAGGCATCGAGCTTCTGAAACATATTGATGTGCTTGTTGACGGCCCGTTCGTACAGTCTGAAAAATCGTTGGAGCTTGATTTCAGAGGAAGCCGTAACCAGCGAGTAATTGATATTCCGGAAAGCTTTGAAAGAAGGCGTAGCAATCTTGAAACAAACTTAGAAGAAAGGAGTACCTGCATCATGGCGAACACTACTAATCCTCGACGAAATGCCGAAGGATATTCTGACCCGACCGCTTACGAAGCCCTCAAGAACATTGAGCGTGAAGAAGACGAAAGATTTCATAGGCTGCTGCATACACTGTTTTACTTGTGTGAGTTGGCTGACTTTGAGATCGAAGGTCGGATTATTCTGGTTGATAAACGGAACGGACGGGTTTGGAGATGAGAGAAATGAGTCCGTACATACTTGAAAATTGTGTAAAATTTTAGCCCACTTTTGTTTGGCGGATTCGGGCAAAAGCCCACTTTTGAAAAAATTTTTGAGCGTGTACGGACAATTTTCTTGAAAAAAGCCCAGAAAAAAGTGGGCAAAAGCCCGGTTTTGAAAACCAAAGTGGGCAGAAAAATTCGGAGGCATTTTCTGAAAATGGCACTTTTAGGCGTTTTTTTGCCCCAAAATGGCCGATTTGCGCCGATTTGAAATTTTCTTGTGAAAAAAGCCCACTTTCCCACTTTTTGGTTTCTTATTTAATTGCGATAAAAAGTTTTAATAAATATATAAATAGGGCGAGAAAAGTGGGCATTTGGCCAGAGGTCGGAATACATAGCACAAGTGAGACGAAAATGTCAAGACTTTTACCGAAAGTTCTTCCTTTTCTTTTAGGCTGTGCTATACTATAAGAGCCACACAATCTAATATGTTCAAGTCGTTTAGGGAAAACTGCTTTGGTAAAAAGTGTTTTCTCTCTTTACTCATTTCATTTGTCCCTTTGCGGCTTGATTGAGATTGTGTGGCAACAATGGGAGATGACACTTTTTCGGTGCGTCTCTCGTTGTGGGGCGCACTTTTTAATGCCCTCGGAAAGGATGGGATAATGAGATGAGAAAGTTCTTGGCAGCGTGCATGGCGATTGTCATGATATTTATGATTGCAGGTTGTAGTTCAGAGGGACATGAAGGAGAAGCTAAAACTCCATCGGGTTCCAGTATTCAAAAAAGGCAAGGATTATCAAAAAAAGTAGTTGACGAATTTGAAAGTAGTGGTTTCACAAACATCAAACTTGAAAAACTTGACGACCTTGTTACCGGTTGGCTTACAAAAGACGGTGAGGTTGAATCTGTTTCCGTAGATGGCGATACTGGATACTCTGCTGATACTTGGTATCCGGCTGATGCCGAGGTCGTAATCACATATCACACATTCCCGGAAAAAGAAACTTCTGAAACAGATAGCGAATCCGTTTCAACCGAAGAGCCTGCTGTTGATATTTTGACAGTAGATAATTCCAGAATTGGCAGCAATGCTTTCTCTTAAAGCAGATATGGATCAATCGTATGCCGATTTTGCAGAGGCTCATAAGAATCAGGTTATTGAGTTTGATGGCTGTATTACCTATCTTACAAACCACGATAATTACGACACCCGATATGATTTGCTAATCAGTGCTGGAGACTATGTGGATGAAAATACTGCAAACCCTGGCCCAACTTTTTAAGTTTAAGGATGTTGGTGTATATGATTTAGGGAGACGGACTTACGCTTGCTGATTATATCAAAGTCGGCAGCAATGTAAGAATACAGGCTAAAGTGCGGAGCTACAATTCTGATACCGGTCTCTTTGAACTTGATCCAGTAAGTGTAGAAGCTCGATAACAAACAACTTTATATTTGACCGAGATGCTTAAACGGTGTCTCGGTCTTTTTTATGCCTTTTTCCGCCGCGCGAAAATACATCCCCTTTTATGAAGAGAGGAGTAAAAAGCTATTTTTAAGAATAGACATTCTCTTTTCAGTTTTGAAAAAAACTACATGAAAGGAGGCTCATTTGCCAATGCTCGAAAGTCAATTTCAATCGAAGCTCATTAAGGAGCTTTAAGAAACTTTTTCCGGTTGCATCGTGATGAAAAGTGACTCTGGATATTTACAGGGCATTCCTGATCTGCTTTATTCTGTTCAATGACAAATGGGCTGCTCTGAATGTAAAAAAACACGCTGGCGCAAAAAAGCAACCGAACCAAGAATATTATGTGGGCAAGATGGACGAGATGTCTTTTTCCAGATTTATTTGCCCCGAGAACAAGGAGGAAGTGCTGCATGATCTTCAACAATCATTCCAATCTTGAAGGGCAACACGCTTTTCTTGGTGCCAGCAAGTATCATTGGATTAACTATGATGAAACAAAAAGTAGCCGATGCGTATTCAAAGTTTTTGGCCCACACAGCGGGAACCGTTCTACATGACTTTGCATGTCAATGTATCACTTTAGGGCAAAAACTCCCCAAGTCACAGAAAACATTGAACATGTATGTCAATGACGCAATTAGTTTTCGTATGGTGCCTGAACAGATTCTGTTCTATTCAGAAAATTGCTTTGGCACAGCTGATACGATTGTGTTTCGAATGGTACGCTTCGTATTCACGATTTGAAGACCGGTGTCGTGCCGGCGCACATGGAGCAGCTTGAAATATACGCTGCTCTTTTTTGTTTGGAATACAAGGCTGAAACCATCGGAAATCGAGATGGAACTTCGTCTGTATCAGAACAATGAAATTCTATATCACACGCCTACTGCCGAAGATATTGTTCCAATCATGGATAAAATTATTACCTTCGACAAGGTTATCAGAAAAATCAAAGAACAGGAGGGTTAAAACCATGAGTCTCACGGATGATATTTTAATGCATTACGGTATGCCCAGAAGGTCTGGTCGTTATCCTTGGGGTTCGGTGATAACCCTTATCAACACAGCGGCGATTTTTCTCTCGTGTGGAAGAACTGAAAAGTCCAATTTCCCACCTTTTACTGACAAAGATGGAAAAACTTACACAGGAGAAGTAGCCATTGCAAAATCTATGGGCTTGAGTACAACCCAATTTCGTACCCAGATGAGCCTTTGCGAAGGATGAACGCCGTTCTGCTGATGTCGCTACGGCTAAAGGCTCTTCGTGCTAAGGGTTATAGTTTGAATGAAATCGCTGACAAGATGGGCTTCTCGCTAACGATTCTTCGGTTCGCTCGCTTTTGAATGAGAGTTCCGAAGCTCGTATGAATCAGCAAAAACAGACCGCTGAATTTCTGAAAAACAGATTTCGGAAAAGGCATGATCGATGTCGGAACCGGAGTCGAAAGAGAGCTTGGTATTTCGAAAGAGAAATGAACCAGGCTCTTTATATTTTGGAAATGGGAAGGCTATCCCATCTATGGCGGCGGTGTCCCTCAGGTAACAAACCCGGGTAAGCAAACAAACATCAAAAGTCCTTTGCCCTCCCGGAACAGAGCACAAGGAGATTTATAATTTTGAGAATGTTCATTCTGTCAGAGATTATGTATCTCATGATGATGGCGAGACATTTGATAAATTTGTCTACCCCAAGAGCATGGACTCAAGCCGTTTGAAAATCCGTTATGCAGAAGATGGCGGTATTCAGAAAGACGGTGTTATCGAAATCCGTCGTGCGGTGTAGACGACTTGTCTCTTGGTGATTCCTCACTATGCTCAGGTTCGTATTCTGGTAGACGGCAACAGATATTTGAAAGGAATGGCTGTCTATTCTGATGATCTTCCTGATGGTGTGGATGTGATGTTTAACACCAATAAGAAAAAAGGAACTCCGACATCGGATGTTCTGAAGAAGGTCAAGGATGATCCTGACAATCCATTTGGTTCCCTTTATCAAAGCCGGTGGGCAGAGTTACTACATTGACTCTGATGGTAACCGGCAGCTTTCCCTTATCAACAAGCGTGCTGAAGAGGGCGATTGGGGTGAATGGGCGGATAAACTCCCCTCCCAGTTTCTTTCAAACAGAGTTTGAGTCTTGTCAATAAACAGCTGAATTTGGCGGCATCTGATAAGATGGCTGAATTTGATGAAATCTGCTCACTGACAAATCCGACGGTCAAAATATCATTACTGAAATCATTTGCGGATGATTGTGACTCTGCTGCTGTGCACCTTCAGGCAGCTGCTCTTCCTCGTCAGAAATATCAGGTGATCCTACCTATCACTTCGATGAAAGACAACGAAGTGTATGCCCCGAATTACAAGAATGGTGAAACAGTAGCTCTGGTTCGTTACCCACATGGCGGAACTTTTGAGATCCCTATCCTTACAGTGAATAACAAGCAGGCAGAGGCTCGTCGAATCCTTGGCAACACACCTAAAGATGCAATCGGTATTAACAGTAAGGTTGCGGAACGGCTTTCAGGTGCTGACTTTGATGGCGATACTGTCATGGTTATCCCCTGTAACTCTGGCAAAAGCAAGGTCAAGATTACTTCCACTCCTCCTCTGAAGGGACTTGAAGGATTTGACCAAAATTGGAGTATGGCGGAAAACCTGCTGGTACTTTCAAGCCTATGAAGAACACACAGAAAGAGATGGGTGTCATTTCTAATCTGATTACTGACATGACTTTGAAGGGTGCCACACAGGATGAACTTGCAAGAGCGGTTCGCCATAGCATGGTGGTTATTGATGCTGAAAAGCACAAGCTGGACTATAAACAGAGCGAGATTGACAATGGCATCAGCTCTTTGAAAAAGAAGTATCAACGCACGGTTGATGAGGATGGAAGATACCATGAGGGCGCTTCAACTCTGATTTCCCGTGCTAAATCTGAAACTTCGGTCACCAAGAGACAAGGCAGTCCCAAAATCGACGAAAAGACAGGCGAATACATATGGAAAGATGTAGATGACCCTGTTTATGTCGTCAAGCGGACTGGTAAAGTCAAAGAGCGTACGCAGCCGAGCACTAAGATGGCTGAAGCAAAGGATGCCTATACCCTGGTCTCTGAAGCTGATACCCCGTGGAGCGCGCTTATGCAAGCTATGCCAATAAGATGAAAGCCCTGGTAATCAGGCTCGTCTTGAGATCCTCTCCACCGGAAAAGTACCCTACTCCGCCACTGCAAAAGAGGCCTATCAAGCTGAAGTTGACTCTTTGAATGCTAAGCTTAATGTAGCTTTGAAGAATGCGCCAAGAGAAAGACAGGCTCAGACTATGGCTAATGCGGTAGTAGCTGCTAAAAAAACAGGACAACCCGGATATGACAAAGGGCGAACTCAAGAAAGCAAGCCAGCAGGCACTTACTCAAGCTCGTGCCTCTGTTGGTGCAAAGCGAGAGACCATCAAGATCACAGACCGTGAATGGGAAGCAATTCAGGCTGGTGCTATCAGTGAAAATAAGCTTACCCAAATCATTGACAATGTGGACATTGACAGTCTTAGACAGCGCGCAACACCGAGAGCAACAACTACTCCTCAGCACTGCAAAGCAGAATAAGATTGCTTCGATGAATGCTTCTGGCTACAGTACATCAGAAATTGCTGAAGCTCTTGGCATTTCTACAAGCACAGTGTCAAATTACTTGAATTGAAAGGAGGACTGGCATGAATGGTTCTTGTGCCCTTACCACATTTGACAACCCTTACAATCCATTTGAACAGTTCTCCGATTGGTTCCTGTTTGATGTGGAAAAGGGTTACAACACTTGCGCTTATCTCGATCGAATTGCTCACACTTCTGACCAATTCTCTGAAGAAGAGAACAATCAAGAGATTGAAAGAGCGATTGACGAGATCATTCGTTATGACTTCATGAATATTTACAAGAAAGTGAAGAGAACGAAGACAACAAAAAGCAGATAAGGCTTGAACTATAGGTTGAGGTCTAATGCTCTTTGAATAAAATTTTGTTTTCTTTTCTGAAAATATTTGAATTTGAAGTCAATACAAACAAATTATCACTTGATCTGCACTGCTGCCGCAGGGCTTAAAGGCATGGGGAGGGTCTCCAAAATTGCACCCCCTACCTCATCGCGGCGGTCTTAAAAATCTCCGGAGGGATATTTTGGGAATGGGGCTTACCCCCTCGGGTGCAGTATTTGAACGAGCTTACAGGGTTGAAGCATTTTCCATAAAGTGTGAACATCTCCTTTCATGTTTCTTTTCTCCTTTCGGTGATTGGTGGAAATTCAGCTCTGTAAGTTCTTTCAAATACTGCACCTATTCTCACCTAAAAGAGTATCGCTTTGGATAGAAAGTGCAGCACAAGTATGCGGATATGGCGGAACTGGCAGATGCAATAGACTCAGAATTTATTGGAGGTAACTCCGTGCAGGTTCAACTCCTGTTATCCGCACAAAAATTTTTAAGAGAGGAGGCAGTGCTAATGCCCAAAAGGTAAAGCTGCAAGCTCTTCCGACTCAAACAGCCCATTGAGACCACCGACATCTCGAAGCGCAAGAGAACTTAATGATTTCTTTGGCGGTTCAATGTGCTGAAAAGCAGCTCAGAGACGGAACTGCTTCTTCTCAGGTCATAACACATTATTTGAAACTTGGTTCCAGTAAGGAAAGAATCGAAAAGGAGATTCTGGAGAAGCAGAAAGAGCTTTTATCGAAGCGAAGACCAAGAATCTAAATTCCAATAGTGAAGCCAAAGAGTTGTACAACAAGGCTCTTTGAAGCGTTTAGAAGATATTCAGGTGCAGGCGGTGATGATGATGAATATTAAAACTTATTCAGAGTTGATTACACTGCCGACATTTGAAGAACGGTTTTGTTATTTGAAACTCGATGGCTCTATTGGGAAAGAGACTTTCGGTTTTAAGCGCTGGCTGAACCAAGAATTCTATCATTCAGACAAGTGGTTAAGATTCAGAGATGAAATTATCATTCGTGATGAAGGTTGCGATCTCGGAGTACCGGGTTATGAAATCTTTGGCTCAATGTTGATTCATCATCTGAACCCCATCACTTATGAAGACCTGTTGAATCAGAGTCCATGTGTCTTCGATCCGGAGAATGCAATATGCACCAAGTTGAATACGCATAATGCTATTCACTATGGTGATGAAAGTTTGTTGCTTCTCCCCCAGTACAGCGCACACAAAACGATACATGCCCTTGGCGAAAATAATGAAAGGAGAAAATTTCAATGACAAAGGAAATCTATGAAAACTCTGTTCTTGATGATTCGGCTGAAGCCATCGAGGAACAGGAAACAGAGCTTTGCGAAGATGCGGCTCGGAATGTGATCGGTGTTGTTACTGATTGCCTGAAGCTGAACATTCGTGAAAAGCCGAGTAAGGATTCCAGAGTAGTAACGGTTGTGACATGCCTTGACGAATTGAAATTGACATGGGCGATTCAATGATGATTGGTACGCTGTCTGTACTGCTACCGGTATCGAAGGATTCTGCATGAAGAAATTTGTAGCCGTCAGGCAGTAAGGAGAAAACGATATGGACAGTATACTGACATCGATAAAAAGCTGCTCGGAATTGCTGAAGAGTACGAGCACTTTGACCCGGACATCGTCATGTACATCAATTCGGCATTCTCGGTCTTGACGCAGCTCGGTGTTGGTCCTGAAGAAGGATTCCGTATCGAAGATGCAAGTAAGACCTGGTCTGAATTCCTGTACGATGATCCTCGTCTTGAATTTGTTAAAACCTTTATCTACCTGAAGGTGAGACTGGCGTTCGACCCGCCGTTGAGTTCGGCAGTGATGGAAGCAATTAACCGACAGATCAGCGAGCTTGAATGGCGAATCAATGTGACAGTCGACCCTGATTAAAAACGAGAGGAGGATTTCAAAATGGATAATACAGCACTTTCCCATCATGGCATCATTGGCATGAAATGGGAGTCCGGCGCTATCAGAATAAAGATGGCACTCGTACCGCAGCCGGAAAGAAAAGAGAAAGTTCTTCTAAGTCTGATGCTCCTGCTCATGAGGACTATAGTAAAGCTCATAACAGTAAGAGCGTTAAGTCCATGAGTGATGCAGAGCTTCGTAACCGACTGAATCGTCTTCAGATGGAGAAACAGTACAGTCAATTGTCTTCGACTGATGTGAATCGCGGAAAGGAATATGTATCAAAAACTCTGAAAGTTGCCGGAACAATTGCAACTGCTACTTCGACCGCCTTAACCATTTATAATAACTACGGCAAGATCAAAGAAATTGTAAACGGTATGGCTAAGAAGGCTGGCTAAGGAGGTACTTATGGCATTATCAAACACTGCCGTTCCCAAGTATTATGGCATGTTTCGTGATGCCGTAATTCGAGGAGATTCCGGTTTGTAAAGAGATCTCCATGGAGATGAACCGTATCGATGATCTCATCGCTAATCCGGGTGTGTACTATGATGACCAAGTTGTTGAGGGATGGATCGCTTATTGCGAGTCCGAACTTACTCTAACAGATGGCTCTGACCTTAGCCTATTGGATAGCTTCAAACTTTGGGGTGAACAGATCTTTGGTTGGTACTATTTTGTTGAGCGAAGCGTGTATCAGCCAAACCCAGATGGTCATGGTGGACATTATGTTCGCAAGAATGTAAAGAAACGGCTAATCAACAAACAGTATTTGATCATCGCAACGAGGCGCTGCCAAATCAATGTATGGCTCAACTCTGCAAGGCTATTTCCTGAATGTTGACACCTCTACTACTCATCAGATCACCACCGCCCCTACAATGAAGCAAGCGGGAGGAGGTCATGTCCCCTCTTCGTACTGCCATCACCCGTTCGAGAGGACCGTTGTTTCAGTTCTTGACAGAAGGCTCTTTACAAAACACAACTGGTTCCAAAGCGAATCGTACAAAGTTAGCCTCTACAAAAAAGGGTGTTGAAAACTTCCTTACGGGTTCGCTTCTTGAGGTCAGACCTATGAGCATCAATAAGCTTCAGGGTCTACAGATCAAGGTTGCGACCGTTGATGAGTGGCTTTCCGGTGACATTCGAGAAGATGTTATCGGTGCAATTGAGCAGGGTGCATCCAAGGTGAATGACTACATCATCGTTGCAATCAGTTCGGAAGGTACGGTTCGTAACGGAAGCGGCGACACCATCAAAATGGAGTTGATGGACATCCTTAAGGGTGACTACATCAATCCCCACGTTTCGATTTGGTGGTACAAGCTTGATGCCATTGACGAAGTCGGAGATCCGGAAATGTGGCTCAAGGCTAATCCGAATCTCGGAAAACCGTAAGCTATGAAACTTATCAACTTGATGTTGAAAGAGCTGAAAAAGCTCCAGCTGCCCGAAACGATATTCTTGCAAAGAGATTTGGACTGCCTATGGAGGGTTACACCTATTACTTCACTTATGAAGAAACTCTTCCGCATCGAAAGAGGGACTACTGGCAGATGCCTTGTTCCCTTTGGTGCAGACTTATCGCAGGGCGATGACTTCTGCGCATTTACATTCTTGTTCCCTCTGCCAAACGGTTCTTTTGGCATCAAGACACGAAACTATATTACCTCTACAACTTTAATGAAGCTGCCTGCTGCTATGCGGATCAAATACGATCAATTCATGGCGGAGGGCAGTTTAATTGTTTTAGAGGGTGCCGTACTTAACATGATGGATGTCTATGAAGATTTGGACAACCATATTCAGGAGTGTGGGTACGATGTTCGATGTCTTGGGTTTGACCCTTATAACGCAAAAAGAATTTGTGGCGAGATGGGAATCTGAAAACGGTCTGTTTGGAATCGAGAAAGTTATTCAGGGCGCTAAAACCGAATCGGTTCCGCTTGGAGAGCTGAAAAAAGCTTTCTGAAGAAAGAATGCTTATCTTCGATGAGGATCTCATGACCTTTGCTATGGGTAACTGTATTACCCTTGAAGATACAAACGGAAACCGTAAACTTTTGAAGAAGCGATACGAGCAGAAAATCGATGCTGTCGCGGCAATGATGGACGCTTATATTGCTTTATAAACTCAATCGAGACGCATTTGAATAAGGAGGTGGTCAAGTTGGATGAGATGTACCATCATGGTATTCTCGGTCAGAAATGGGGCGTTCGCCGTTTCCAGAACAAAGACGGCACTTTGACCGCAGCCGGTCAAAAGCGTTTGGAAAAGAAAGACGCAAAGTGGGCTCATAAAAATCACGACAAAATCGTATCTAAAGCCCGCAAAGATGTTTCCAAAGAACTCGATCAGTATGCCAATCAACTATTGAAAAATCCTTCTTCTGTGACATCGAAAGGTAAAATCAGTTCTTCAGCTATCAATTCCTATAATCGGAAGATGGCTGAACTGATGAATGAGTCCGTCAAGAATGTTATCGCACCTTCAGGGCGTGTCGTTCAATTCGTTGCAAAACGAGGTGAAGTCGGCGTGCATATGGCTCTGGCTGACAGAGGCTATGATATGCAGCAGCTGAAGAACGGTATCTGGGCTTCCGGTCGAGTTGCCTATAAGAAGAAAAATGTTGATATGGTTTAAGGAGGTGATGATTCAAAATGGAGATGTCTTTTGGTTCCAGATTGAAACATGCTTGGAATGCGTTTACCGGCAATGTTCAAATGAACTACCGGGATTTGGGTATGAGCCATTCATATCGAGCTGACAGACCAAGAATGTCCAGAGGCAATGAAAGATCAATCGTCACATCGGTTTATAACCGAATTGCGCTTGATGTTGCGGCCCTGAATGTTCAGCATGTTCGGTTGGATGAAAATGGGCGTTTTCTTTCGGTCATCGATGACGGATTGAATAATTGCCTCACTTTGGAAGCGAATGTCGATCAGACGGCACGGTCGTTCGTTCAGGATGTAGTTATCTCTATGTTTGATGAAGGAAGCGTGGCTATTGTTCCGGTCGATACAACGACTGATCCTAACGTGTCCGGTTCGTATGACATTCAGTCTCTTCGTGTCGGACAAATTTTAGACTGGTATCCGCAGCATATTCGCGCTCGTGTGTACAACGAACAAACGGGCAGAAAAGAAGATATTGTGGTGCCGAAAAAGTGCAGTGGCTATCATTGAGAATCCACTGTACGCAGTTATCAATGAGCCAAATTCTACTATGCAGCGGCTCATTCGTAAACTTAACCTACTTGATGTCATTGATGAGCAAAGCGGATCTGGAAAACTCGATTTGATTATTCAGCTTCCTTATGTAATCAAGACAGAAGCAAGGCGTCAACAGGCCGAAAATCGGCGTAAAGATATAGAAAACCAGTTGTCAGGTTCAAAGTATGGTATCGCTTATACTGATGGTACTGAGCATATCACACAGTTGAATCGTTCCGTGAACAACAACCTAATGTCCCAGATTGAATACTTGACGAGTATGCTATACAGCCAGTTGGGGATCACTCAGAGCATTTTGGATGGAACAGCGGACGAGAAGACAATGCTGAACTATAACAACCGGACAATCGAGCCGATCATTTCCGCTATTGTTGATGAGATGAAACGAAAGTTTCTGACCAAAACTGCCCGATCACAACACCAGTCAATTTCATTCTTTAGAGACCCGTTCAAACTGGTTCCTGTCAATGATATTGCTGAAATTGCTGACAAGTTTACAAGAAATGAAATCATGACTTCGAATGAAATTCGTCAGGTAGTCGGTATGAAACCCTCTGAGGACCCTGAGAGCAGATGAACTCAGAAATAAGAACCTGAGTGCACCGTCCGGTTCCAATCAGCAGTCGGAAGAAATGCCTATTGCCGAAGTTGATTCAATTAGAGACTCAGTAAGTGATTTGGACGACAAAATCTCTAAGCAAAAATCGAAAAAGTAAGGAGGAAATTCAAAATGAGTAGACCTTTTTCGGTTGAGGCTTGTGATTTCAGCGGCTGGGCAACCCGAAACGACCTTAAGTGTTCTGATGGACGAGTAATTCGTCGGGACGCCTTTAAGAATAACGACGGTATTAAAGTCCCGCTGGTCTGGAATCATCAGCACAACAGTCCTCGTGATGTTCTCGGTCATGCATGGCTTGAGAACCGTGAGGAAGGTGTTTACACCTACGGCTTTCTCAATGATACTGCTGATGGTGAAATTGCGAAGGTCCTTATTAAGCACGGTGACATCTGTGCTCTGTCCATTTACGCCAATCAGCTTCAGCAGGCTGGATCTGATGTGCTGCATGGATGTATTTGCGAGGTGAGCCTGGTGCATAAGGGCGCTAACCCCGGTGCATTTATTGATTCTATGCTGAAGCACGGCGAAATGTCCGACGATGAAGCTATCATCTATACCGGAATGCCTCTCTGTCTTTCTCATTCTGCGGAGTCTAAGGATGATCCAGAAGACGAGGAAAAGAAGAAGGATTCCAAAGAGGACAAGCCTGCTGAAAACAAGGAAGAGAAGAAGGACAATGAAGAGACGATTGCTGATGTGATCGATTCCATGTCTGAGAAGCAGCAGAATGTCATGTATGCACTTATCGCACAGGCTCGAAGGCGAACCCGAAAAGGAATCCAAGGATGATTCCGACAACAAATCTGAATCCAATAAGGAGGATAACACAATGAAACACAATGTCTTTGACAACGATCAGCAGAAGAAGACCGAGGTTCTGTCTCATGCTGACCAGGCAAGCATCATTTCTATGGCTAAGTCCAACAGTGTCGGCAGTCTTCGTACTGCTATGGACATTTATGCAGAGCAGAATCCTGACAGTGTTCTGGCTCATGGTATCGACGGTATTGAAACCCTGTTCCCTGAGTACAAGGATGTCCGTCCGGGTGCTCCCCGAACTGCTTACCACTGACCAGGGTTGGGTGAATGAGGTTCTGAAGAAGGTTCATAAGAGCCCTATTTCCCGTATCCGTACTCGTCAGGCTGACCTGCGTAACATTGAGGCTCTTCGTGCTAAGGGTTACAAGAAGGGTGCCCAGAAGGGTTATGTCGGCAACATTCAGCTGCTCCACAGAACGACTGATCCTCAGACCGTGTATGTAAAGAGCAAGCTTGACCGTGACGATATCATCGATATTCAGGACTTTGATGTTGTGCAGTATCTGTATGGCATTGACCGTATGAACCTGAACGAGGAACTGGCTACGGCTATCATGATCGGCGATGGTCGCGAGGTTGGTGCTGATGGTAAGATCGCTGAGGATAAGATCCGCCCGATCTGGCTGGATGACGAGCTGTATACTATTCATGCTGATGTCGACATTGCCGGCATGAAGACTACGCTCCAGGGCACCAATACTTCCGCCAATTTTGGCGAGAATTACATCTATGCGGAAGCTGTGATCCAGTCTCTGCTGTATGCTCGTGAGAAGTACAAGGGCTCCGGCACTCCCGACTTCTACTGCACGCCCCATCTGGTCAATGTCATGCTGCTTGCCCGTGACCTGAATGGTCGTCGCATTTATGACAAGGTCAGTGATCTGGCTGCTGCTCTGAATGTTGGTCAGATCATCACTGCCGAACAGTTCGAGGGCAAGACTCGTACTACCACGGACAGCAAGACCAAGAAGCTTCTGGGACTGATGGTCAACCTGGCTGATTACCCCTGGGTGCTACCAAGGGTGGCGAAATCACTCACTTCACTGATTTCGATATCGACTTCAACCAGGAAAAGAGCCTGCTGGAGACTCGTTGCCCGGTGCCAATACTCGCGTCATGTCCGCCATTGCTCTGGAAGAGGATGTCACTGCCACTATTGGCGGCTAAATTCAGCAAGGAGTGAAAAATTCAAAATGGCTAAATTTTATGGAGTAATTGGCTACGCTGTAACAGAAGAGACTAAGCCGGGCGTTTGGGCAGAGAAGATCATCGAGCGTATGTACTATGGTGATTTAACTCGTAACACTCGTAGACTTCAGTCTGCGGAACAACTCAACGACAACATCAATGTTGCGAATGAGATCAGTATCGTAGCCGATCCATTTGCCAATGAGAATTTTCATTCGATGAGGTATGTTGAGTTTATGGGTGCTAAATGGAAAGTTACAAGCGTTGAAGTTCAGTACCCAAGACTTATACTGGCTATAGGAGGTGTATACAATGGCGAGCAGGCTTGATCTGCAAACTTTTCTGGAAGAACTTTTGAAAGTAAAATGTGTATTTTCAACCTCCTGAGTCGGTGAAAATGAAATACCCCGCTATCGTTTATGCACTTGATGATATCGAAAATGTGCACGCCGATAACGGGGTTTATTCATCTCACAGACACTATTCCGTCACTGTCATTGACTCTGACCCGGATAGTGAGCTTGTCGGTAAGGTGGTTTCTATACCTACATGCCGATTTGAACTATATTATGCAAGCGAGAATCTGAATCACTGGAATTTCTCGCTCTATTTCTGATAAGGAGGAATATCTTTATGTCCAAAATCATTTGGGATAAAACTGGCGAGCGCCTGTACGAAACTGGCTGTGACCATGGCGTTCTCTATCCGATGCAGACCGGCGGCGTTTATAACAAGGGCGTTGCATGGAATGGTCTGACTGCCGTTACCGAGAGCCCTTCCGGTGCTGAGGCTTCCCCTATTTACGCCGATAACATCAAGTATGTGAATCTGGTTTCCAACGAGGAGTTCGGCGCTACTGTCGAGGCATATATGTACCCCGGGATGAGTTTGCCGAGTGTGATGGTTCTGTTGAGATCATGCCCGGTATGTACGCCGGCCAGCAGTCCCGTAAGACTTTCGGCCTGGCATATCGTACCATTCTGGGTAATGATACCGACCTGAACGATTACGGCTATAAGCTGCATCTGGTTTATGGTTGCCTGGCAGCACCTTCTGAAAAGGGTTACAGCACTGTCAACGACAGTCCTGAGGCGGCTACTCTGTCTTGGGAGATCAGCACCACGCCTATCTCTATCAACAAGCTGGTCAATGGTAAGAAGCTGAAGCCGACTGCCACCCCTGACCTTTGACTCCACTAAGTTTAGTGCCGAGTTCATGACTCAGCTGGAAGAGATCCTGTACGGTAAGGACCCGACCACCGATGGCGGTAACGATGGTTTTGAACCTCGTCTGCCTCTGCCCGATGAGATTATCGAACTGTTCGATAAGACTTTGAATCCGCAGGGCTAATCTGTAAAAATTATGGAGCCGTATTCAGGTAAGCTGGCGGCTCCAACTTTTTTAATTTGAAAGGAGAAAATTTCAATGACTAAGAAAACTATCACTTATACTGATCTGAATGGCGTTCAGAGAACTGAAGATTTTTACTTCGACCTGTCCAAGCCTGAAATCGTAAAGGTGCAGGCGAGCGCCAAGGGCGGCTACGATGTTCAACTCAAGAGTATCGCTGCCAGTCCGAATGGGGCTCTTATTATGGAGTTCTTCGAGAACTTTATTAAGACCGCCTATGGTGAGAAGAGCGATGACGGCAGACGCTTCATGAAGTCTGAGGAAATTTCCAGAGGCTTTATGGAAACTCCTGCTTATGAGGTGCTGTTCGAGAAGCTTGTCACCGATGCTGGTGCTGCATCCGAATTTGTCAACCGTGTGATGCGCGCCAACGGCAATAAGCAGGCTGCACCCATTGCATCCAATTAAAGAAAACTCGGAGGACTAAGGAATGCTGAAAATTACTGTTCCGGCTGCCGAGTTTTGGGATGAAATCCATGAGGAATTTGTCTACAAGAAGGAGCAGACTTTACAGTTGGAGCATTCCTTTAGTCTCTCTTTCAAAATGGGAAAGCAAATGGAACAAGGCATTTCTCGGAAAACAAGAAAAAAACCGATGAGGAAATTCTTGATTATGTACGATGTATGACCTTGACCCAAAATGTCGATCCCGAAGTATATACTCGGCTGTCTGCTGAAAACTACGCCGCTATCAATGCATATATCGAAGCGCCTATGACCGCTACTTGCCTTATTGAGGACAAGCAGGCCAGAGGACACAAAGAAACGGTTACATCGGAGCTTATTTACTACTGGATGATTTCTTATAACATCCCTGTAGAGTTCCAAAATGGCATTTGAACAGACTGTTGACCCTTATACGGGTATGTAATGTCAAGAACTCACCGCCTAAGCGAAGAAGTAAGCGTGAAATGTGGAATCGGAATGCAGCCATTAACGCTGCCAATCGAAAACGCTTTGGTTCTAAGGGGTGATCGAATGAACAGACGATGCCGAAAATGCATGTTAAGGCGAGTTTGCCATAAGAAACAGCCTTACAATAACTGGCTTAAAACTTTTACCAAAAAAGCAGTAGCAATTATTCTGGTGGTTTCGCTGATTGATTTGCAACTGTCTTATGTACTTGCATTTATGGGGGCAAGTACAAATTGCGGAATCGCTTTCCAGCACAATAGCGTCGACCGTTGTCGGGGTTATGCTTGGCTACTTCTTCAAAGCCCTTTTCGAAACATTTTCGAAAAGCGTGAAGAACGACTCAAGCAGGAAAGCGAGCCGGAAGAAAATACAAATTATGAGGAGGTTTAGTTATGCCTATCAGTTTTTTTGACTACAGCACTGTTAATCGTATCCGTTATCACGAATCTGACAGTGGAGGGCATTAAGAAGCTGCTTGACGGAACGAAGGTCAAGTATTCTTCTAATGTTCTTGCGGCAGTTCTGTCCGTCCTGTTCGCCTGTGCTGTTAGCGTGATTTACCTTATCATGACCGATACGGTCTTTACTATGAAGATCGGTGTTGAGATCGTCGTTCTGATGTATCTGGGCTTCCTGATCTCTACGGTCGGTTATGACAAGGTTATTCAGATGCTGAAACAGATTCAGAGCGTGAAGGAGGAAACAAAAAAATGAGTAACAGCCCTTTGGTATCTTATACAAAGTTAAGTCCTAATCATTCCGGGCAGAGAACCCATGCCGTCGACCGTATCACACCTCATTGTGTGGTCGGTCAGTGCTCTGTAGAGACTCTGGGTAATATTTTTGCTCCAACTTCCCGACAGGCTTCCTGTCAGTATGGTATCGGCGTGGATGGTAGAGTGGGTATGTATGTGGAAGAAAAGAACCGTTCCTGGTGTTCTTCCTCTAATGCAAATGACCAGCGTGCGATCACAATCGAGTGTGCCAGCGATGCCGCACATCCTTATGCATTCAACGATACTGTATATGCGAAACTGATCGAGCTTTTGCACAGACATTTGCAAGCGTTACGGAAAACCAAGCTGCTCTGGTTCGGCGATAAGACTAAGACTCTGAACTACGAGCCGGCTTCCAATGAAATGGTTCTGACCGTACATCGTTGGTTTGCCAACAAGAGTTGCCCTGGTGATTGGATGTATGCTCGAATGGGAGATCTTGCGTCCAAAGTTACGGCTAAGCTTGGGGGCTCTGCTGGCGGAACTGAGAAGCCTGCCGATAATCAGGCACTTTATCGAGTGCAGACAGGAGCCTTCAGCAATAAGACGAATGCAGATGCAATGCTTCAGAAGGTGAAAGCTGCCGGTTTTGATACTTACATGGTTAAGGTCGATAATCTTTACAAGATTCAGGTCGGCGCATTCAGTAAGAAAGCAAATGCTGACGCTATGGCTGCAAAGCTGAAAGCTGCTGGTTTTGACACCTATATAACAACCAAAAGTGGGACGGCAGTCTCTGCATCTTCTGCGAAGAAAAGCACTGACCAGATCGCCCGTGAAGTAATTCAGGGTCTGTGGGGTAACGGTGCGGACAGGACTAATCGTCTGAAGGCGGCTGGTTACGATCCTTCCGTAATACAGAATCGGGTTAATCAGCTTCTTAAATAAGGAGGTCCGTGAATGATAAGGTTCAGTCACAAGGGAGACTTCTCTAAGGTTACACGCTTTTTGGAGAGGGCAAAAGAAGTGGTCCATCTCGAGACCTCGACAAGTATGGCCGAGAAGGGGTCGCTGCTCTTGCGTCTGCAACGCCTGTCGATTCCGGTTTGACCGCCAGTTCATGGTATTACGAGATCGTAAACCGAAATGGATCTGCAAAGATCACCTTTTACAACTCAAATATTCAAAATGGGGTTCCAATTGCGATCATTCTGCAATATGGTCACGGGACTCGCAACGGAGGCTGGGTACAGGGTCGAGATTACATCAATCCTGCTATCCAGCCTATTTTCGATAAAATTGCAAATGAAGCATGGAAGGAGGTTACGAAGCTATGAGTAAAACAATCGACGAAAGAGTCGTAGAAATGCGGTTTGACAATAAGCAGTTTGAGAGCAATGTTCAAACCAGTTTGTCCACCATTGAAAAATTAAAGAAAAGTTTGGATATGGACGGCGCTACAAAAGGTCTTGAAAGCATTGACAGTGCTGCTAAGAAAGTCGATATGTCGGGGCTTGGCTCTGCGGTTGAAACAGTAAAGACTCGATTCTCGGCATTGGAGATCATGGCTGTAACCGCCCTTGCAAACATCACCAACTCAGTTGTAAATACCGGCAAACAGATGCTCCACTCCTTGACAATTGAACCTATCAGTCAGGGTTTTGAGGAATACGAGCTGAAGATGGGGTCGATTCAGACCATCATGATGAGTACCGGTGCCTCTCTTGAAGAAGTTAATAAGTACCTCCAGGAATTGAATACATACTCGGATAAGACTATTTACTCCTTCCAGGATATGACCTCCAATATTGGTAAATTTACCAACGCGGGTGTCGGTCTTGAGGATGCAGTAATGGCTATTCAGGGTGTGTCGAATGTTGCTGCCGTTTCCGGAGCCAATGCAAAATGAGGCATCCCGTGCCATGTACAACTTTGCGCAGGCTTTGTCCGCCGGTTATGTCAAGTTAATCGACTGGAAATCTATCGAGAATGCTAACATGGCAACTGTTGAATTTAAGACACAGCTTCTGAATCGGCTGTTGCCTGCGGTACCTTGACTAAAACTGCCGATGGTATGTATAAGACGGTCAAGGGTAATGTCATTGATGCTACACATGGGTTCAATGATTCTTTGCAGGATCAGTGGATGACGACGGAAGCTCTTGTCGGCACGCTTCGTAATTATGCCGATGAAACGACTGAAATCGGTGCTAAAGCATTCGCGGCTGCACAGGATGTTAAGACATTCTCACAGTTGATGGACACTCTCAAGGAAGCTGTAGGTTCAGGATGGGCGAACACATGGGAAATTCTGTTCGGTGATTTTGAGGAAGCCAAAGAGCTTTGGACTGGACTCAGCCAGGTTATCGGTGGATTTATCGATGCCCAAGCAGATGCTCGCAATGAGATGTTGCAAGGGTGGAAAGATCTTGGCGGAAGAACCAAACTGATCGAAGCACTTAAAAAATGCTTTTGAAGGCGTTCAGAGTGTTATCAAACCGATCTATGAGGCATTCCGTGAGATATTTCCTCCTACCACAGCCAAGCAGCTTTATGATATCACTGAAAATCTGCGAAAATTCACAGCGAATTTGAAACTCAGTGATACTGCTTCGGTAAATTTGAAGTCCACTTTCAAGGGTTTGTTTGCGATCTTGGATATCGTTAAGCAAGCCTTTTCTGCTATATTTACAGCAATCAAACCGTTGTTCGGCGGGCTTGGAACACTCGGAGATGGAATTCTTGGTTTCACTGGCGGTGTTGGTGATGCTATCGTGGCATTTGATGAGTTTATCAAAACCAGCGGAGCATTCCAGAAAGTCGGTGAGGGTATTGCTACGGTCATTCAGATAATTATGACCGCTTTATCGACGCTGAAGAATAAGATCAAAGAGAAATTCGAATCTGCCAATTTTGAAGTGTTTCATTCTCTGCTTGAGCGAATTCATGAGAGAATGGCGCAGGTCGGAGAAGCAGCCGGTGAGATGAAATCCGGCGTTATCGTCGCCTTTGAGGTCATTGGCGAAACTCGCTAATTGCCAGTTTGTTCAGCTTCTTCTGCCGTATGGAATGCTGTTAAGACAATCGGAAGTGGTATCGTTAAAATCCTTGGCGAACTCGGCAGTTCCTTAGCAAAGAATCTTGGTGAAGCCAATTTCAGCGGAATCATCGATCTGCTGAATGGTATCTCGTTCGGTGCTATTGCTGTCGGCATCACGAAGTTTGTCGGTACATTCCGAAAAGCTATTGAAGATATCGGCAGTTTCAAGGAATCCTTTATCGGAATTCTTGACAGTGTTCGAGGATGCTTTGAAGCTTACCAGAATCAGTTGCAGGCAGGTACATTGCTGAAAATTGCATCAGCTATTGCCATTCTCACAGCATCCTTAATTGCACTCAGTCTTGTAGACAGCGAAAAGCTGAATGTGGCTCTTGGAGCAATCACTGTGTTGTTTGCCGATCTTCTCGCTTCGATGGCAGTGTTTAACAAGATCAGTGGTCAGGTAACTGGTGTGGTGAAGAGTGTAACGGCTATGCTCGGTATTGCTACGGCGGTGCTTATTTTGGCGAGTGCACTTAAAAAGATCGCAGATCTGGACGCAAAACAGCTTACCACCGGCCTCATTGGTGTTGCGGGTTTGACCACTATGATGGTTGCCGCGGCCAAAGCTATGAGTTCCAACAGTAAAGCTATTATCAAGGGTGCTACTCAAATGGTGATCTTTGCAGCCGCAATCAAGATTCTTGCTTCTGTTTGCGAGCAACTTGCTAAATTGGACTGGAACCAGCTTTGCGAAAGGTCTTGTCGGCGTTGGTGTTGCTTGCCGAGGTTTCTCTGTTCCTGAGAACCGCAAAATTCAGCGGCAAATCCATTACTACGGCTACAGGCATCGTGATTCTTTCGGCAGCAATCAAGGTACTGGCATCTGCCTGCAAAGATTTCGGCGAAATGAAATGGGAAGACATCGGTAAGGGGCTTGCCTCCATTGCCGTCCTTCTTGCCGAGATCACTGCATTCACAAAACTTACCGGAAATGCTCAAAATGTCATTTCTACTGGTGTGGCGTTAATTGCCATTGCCGCCGCTATGAAAATCCTTGCCTCTGCGGTTAAGGACTCTCAACCATGCAGTGGGATGAGATTGCTCGTGGTCTGACTGCTATGGCTGGCGCACTTGCTGCGATCACTGTAGCGGTTAAATTCATGCCGAATAATATGGCTGGCATCGGCACCGGTTTGGTGATCGTTGCTGCGGCACTCGTCGTTCTTTCGACTGCTCTTGAGAAGATGGGAAATCTGAGTTGGGAGCAGGTAGCAAAAGGACTTATTACCCTTGGCGGCGCAATGGCCATTCTTGCAATCGGTCTGAATGCCATGACAGGCACTCTTGCAGGTTCTGCGGCGCTTCTTGTTGCTGCAAGTGCCCTCTTGGTGCTTACTCCGGTACTAACTATTCTCGGCGCCATGAGTTGGAGTTCCATCGTGAAAGGTCTCGTTACCCTGGCAGGTGCATTTGCTATCCTCGGTGTTGCAGGCGCTGTACTCACTCCCCTGGTTCCTTCCATTCTCGCTTTGAGTGGCTCGCTGGCACTAATCGGGGTAGCAGTTGTCGGTATTGGTGCAGGGCTTGCTCTGGCGGGTGCCGGTCTATCTGCTTTGGCAGTAGGCTTGACGGCTCTTGCAGCGGCAGGAACCGCTGGCGCTACAGCCATCGTCGCTTCTTTGACTGTTATTATCACAGGCGTAGCAGGTCTTATTCCCGCTATAGTAGCAAAGATCGGCGAGGCAATTGTCGAATTTTGCAAAGTTATCGCTGATAGTGCAGGAGCCATTGGAGAAGCAGTCAAGGCGGTTATTCTTATGCTGGTGGATGTACTTGTTGAGTGCGTTCCCGCTATCGCTGATGGGGCATTGAAGCTCATTGCAGGTGTTCTTGAAGCATTAGTAGAATATACCCCGTCTATCGTCGATTCCATTTTTCAGTTTCTTATTGCCGTACTTGAGGGTGTAGCTAAGAATCTTCCCAGTCTGATTCAGGCTGCTGTTGATGTATTGATGGCATTCTTCTCCGGCATTGTTGATGCACTTAAGGGTATCGATACAGAAACTCTTCTTCAAGGAATTGTCGGTATTGGTCTGCTTGCAGCAATCATGGCTGCTTTGAGCGCAGTGGCTGCTCTGGTTCCAGGTGCAATGCTGGGTGTTCTCGGTATGGGTGCTGTAATTGCTGAACTCGCTCTTGTGCTTGCAGCAGTTGGTGCTCTGGCACAAATTCCTGGTTTGAACTGGCTTATCAATGAAGGCGGTAATCTGCTTCAGGGAATTGGTACGGCAATCGGTAAATTTGTTGGCGGTATCGTCGGTGGCTTTATGAGTGGCGTGTCCAGTCAATTCCCCGCAAATTGGTTCTGACCTTTCCGGGTTTATGACCAATGTCCAGCCGTTCCTTGATGGTGCAGCTTCCATAGATCCGGCTATGCTGGACGGTGTTAAGGCTCTTGCAGAAACGATTCTTATCCTGACAGCCGCAAATATTTTGGATGGACTGACCTCGTGGTTCACCGGCGGAAGCTCACTCTCCGGCTTTGCTGAAGAGATGGTTCCGTTTGGAAAAGCTATGAAGCAATTCTCTGATGAAATCAGCGGTATTGATGGAGAAGCAGTTTCCAATGCTGCAATCGCAGGTAAGACTCTTGCGGAGATGGCTGATACACTTCCTAATACTGGCGGTGTCGTTGGTTTCTTTGCCGGAGAGAACGATATGAATGCATTCGGTGAACAGCTTATTCCATTTGGTCGTGCCATGCGTAACTTTGCAAACGAAGTCGCCGGAATTGACGCCAGTGTTATCACTGAAGCGGCTACCGCTGGTAAAGCACTTGCAGAGATGGCAAGCACTGTTCCGAATAGTGGCGGTGTTGTCGGCTTCTTCGCCGGAGAGAACGATATGGACGATTTCGGAGAACAGCTGGTTCCGTTCGGCAGAGCAATGAAGAATTTCTCTGACGCTGTTTCCGGACTAAAAGCCGATGTCATTCAAAATAGCGTTACCGCAGGTCAGGCTTTGCTTGAACTTGCAAATACGGTGCCGAATACGGGCGGCGTTGTATCCTGGTTTACGGGAGATAATGACCTTGAAACCTTTGGCGAACAGCTCGTTCCGTTTGGTACTGCGATGAAGAACTATTCTTTGGCTGTTACAGGATTGGATGCATCTGTCGTCACAAACTCCGCAATGCAGCTAAAGCTCTGGTTGAGCTTTCAAACAATTTGCCGAATAGCGGCGGTATCGTATCCTGGTTTACGGGCGATAACGATATTGCAAGCTTCGGCGAGCAGTTGGTATCTTTCGGTCAGTCATTTGCTGCGTACTACAACAGCGTTAGCGGAGTGGATGTGGCTAAGTTGAGTGGTGTGGTTGTCGAATTCAGAAACCTTGTGGACTTGGCAAACGGCATTAAGAGTGTTGATACAAGTGGAATGTCTACATTTGCTCAGAATCTTACGAATTTGGGTAATGCTGGTATCGATGGCTTTATCAATGCCTTTACGAATGCTAATTCCCGTGTGAGCACTGCTGCAAACACAATGATTACCACATTCATCAATGCTGCTAAAGCACAGCAAGGTAATTTGACAAGCACCTTCACTACCATGATTAACGGAATCGTTGCTACTTTTTACAAGCAAGTACAGTCAGTTCACAATCATGGGACAGACGATGATGACCAACTTTATCTCCGGTATTCGTACCGGCGACGCATCGGCTCGATCTGCGTTTGTCACAATCGTGTCCGGTTGTCTGACAGCAATCCGAAATAAGTTCTACGAGTTTAACACCGTTGGACAGACTACGATGACAAATCTCATTGCTGGTATTCGGACAAAGAATCAGCTTGCAAAAGATGCCTTTGTTCAGATCATCAACAGTTGCCTGACGGCAATCCGAAATAAATACACCGACTTCTACAATGCCGGTAAGTATCTTGTTGAGGGCTTTGCTAAGGGTATTGACGAGTATACCTGGTACGCAGAAGCACGAGCGAGAGCAATGGCAAGAGCTGCTGCACAGGCTGCGGAAGCGGAACTTGACATCAACTCACCGTCCAAAGTTGGTTATCGAATCGGCGGGTTCTTTGGTATGGGCTTTGTCAATTCTCTGATCGACTACACTGATAAGTCTTATGACGCCGGTGCATCTGTTGCAAAGTCGGCTAAAGAGGGACTCCGCAATGCGGTTTCAAGATCAGTGATTTCATTGAAAATGGGATTGATTCTCAGCCAACGATTCGACCGCTACTTGATCTGTCTGATGTAACAGAGGGTGCTGGTAGACTGTCGGCACTTCTGAGTCGGAATCAGGCAATGAAGATCAGCGCTGGCATGGAACATGAGGGTACTGGTATCGTTCAAAATGGCGGTACTACACCTACCTCCGGAAACAACTACAATTTCACACAAAATAACTATTCACCTAAGGCACTGTCGAGGATTGACATTTATCGTCAGACGAAGAATCAGTTCTCGGCGTTGAAAGGATTGGTGGAAACATGATTCACTCATTTGCTATCACCAATTACTTAGGTGATAGGATCAAACTTGACTTGAGGGAGCCTGAGGTTTCGGGCTTCCTCATCAAGTCTGTAACCGGCTTAGGTCCGGTCAAAGCAACTGTCAACACGACAGAAGTCGTCACTAATGACGGCTCTATGTTTAACTCCGCCAGATTGAGTCAGCGGAATATTGTTTTCCAAATCGTATTTGTTGATACAGTCTACGGAGAAACGATCGAGGATGTACGGCAGAAATCCTACAAATACTTTCCGGCAAAGAAAAGTGTTGAAATCATTATCGAAACTGATAACCGATATGTACGAACAAGCGGTTATGTGGAATCGAATGAACCGAACATTTTCAGCTCGCAGGAAGGGACCTCAATCTCAATCATTTGCCCTGACCCATTCTTCTATTCAGCCGGAGAGGACGGAAACAATGTAACGGATTTCTACAGTATTGACCCGATGTTTGAATTTCCGTTCTCAAACGAGTCTCTGACGGAACCCTTGCTTGTATTTGGCGAAATTCAGATCAAGACGGAGGGTGTCATCACTTACTATGGTGATGCCGAAATCGGTGTAACGATCTATATTCATGCAATAGGACCGGCAAGCAACATCAATATTTACAATACGGAAACCAGAGAAGTCATGAAGATCGATACTGTGAAGCTCCAAAAGCTGACTGGAAAGGGTATCGTCGCAAGTGATGATATCGTTATTAACACCTCAAAGGGTGATAAGAGCATTACTCTGATTCGTGAAGGCGTTTCGTACAATATCCTGAACTGTTTGGATAAGAATACCGACTGGTTTACCTTGGCAAAAGGCGATAACATTTTTTGCCTTTACTGCTGACAGCGGTGTTACGAATCTTCAGTTCAGAATTGAAAACAAAGTCATCTATGAGGGGGTATAACTATGGAACTTTTGGTCTTAAACACCGACTTTGAGTCCATAGCCGTCATAGATACTTACGAATCTATGATATGGACTGACCGGTATAATTCGTATGGAGATTTCGAGATATTCTTCGCTATGGATACACAACTCTTGCAGTATTTGAAAGAGGATTACTATCTTTGGTTGAAGGATTCGGAGCACTGTATGATTATCGAGGACATCAAGATCAATGCCGACACAGAAGAAGGAAATCATCTTATCGTCACAGGTAGATCGTTGAGTCTATTCTTGAACGCCGCATCATCTGGGGGCAGCGAATCTTTAACGGAAATCTTCAAAATGGCATCCAGACGATGCTAAACGAATGCATCATTTCACCGTCTATTGCTGATCGAAAGATTTCCAACTTTGTGTTCGTGCCTTCTGCCGACCCTAAAATTACAAGTCTGAAAATCGACAACCAATACACAGGTGACTGCCTGTATGATGTCGTCAAAGGACTTTGTGAGGAAAAACAATATAGGGTTCAAGATCGTACTGACAGATGAAAACAAGTTTGCGTTCAGTCTGTATGCCGGCGTTGATCGCTCTTATGAGCAGACAGAAAATCCGTATGTTGTTTTCTCTCCAAACTTTGAGAACATCATCAACAGCAACTATTATTCATCCAGAGCGAGTTTTCGAAATGTGACTCTGGTCGCAGGAGAAGGTGAAGGGGCAGCAAGGCGAACTGCTATCGTTGGCTCAGCCTCAGGGCTTGATCGGCGTGAGCTTTTTACAGATGCTCGTGACATCTCATCCGATACTGAGGACGGGACTCTTTCCGATGCAGAATATATGGCGCAGCTTCGGACAAAAGGCTTGAAGAATCTGGCAGATCATATTGTAACCACTGCATTCGAAGGAGAAGTTGAAGTTACTCGACTTTTCAAATACGGCGAGGACTTCTTTATCGGAGACATCGTTCAAATCGCCAATGAATATGGCAATGAGGGATCAGCTTACATTTCAGAGCTGGTCATCTCAAACAGTGAGGAAGGGTTGTCGATTTATCCGACCTTCAAAACTATTTCAAAGTAAGGAGGGAGAAACTGAATGAGCGTATCAAGCGGATTTTTCAATTCACTTAACGGTGACCGCAAATACAATGCTGCACAGATGTCAGCTATCTTTGATGGACTCATCATCGATGGTGTATTTGCTTCTATCGGAACCGCTTTTGCTGTGAAGGCGGCAGGCGGTCTTACCGTGAATGTCGGTATCGGCAAAGCCTGGTTCGACCATACATGGACAGTCAATGACAGCATCCTGCCGATGACCGCCCCGGAAGCAGAGGTGCTTCTTGATCGTATTGATGCCGTGGTTCTGGAAGTAAACGGAATGGAATCAGTTCGTAATAACACTATCAAATTTGTCAAAGGTAATCCGTCCAGTGCACCGTCGAGACCGACTTTGACGAACGAGGGAAATGTCCATCAGTACCCTCTCTGTTATATTTACAGAAAATATGGCACTGCGGTCATTAACCAAGCTGATATTACCCCTATGGTTGGTACAGAATCTACTCCATTTGTAACTGGCATTCTTCAGACGATCAGTCTGGACGAGTTTGCTTGGCAAATGGCAGGATGAGCTTGATCGATTTACTGATGCACGATCTAAGGAAGTCGATGACTGGATTGCTCAGGAGGAAAGCGATTTCACGGCTTGGTTCAATAAAATGAAAGCGGACCTCCAACAGGAGCAGACCGTTCTTGACCAGTGGATCGCATCTGAACAGGCCGATTTCCTTGCCTGGTATAACCAGATGAAAGATCAGCTCAGCGGCGATGTCGCCGGTAATCTGCAACTTGAGATCGACAAGGAAGAGGTCAAACGGATTTTACTGGTTGGCTTCGAAGACGGAACCAAGGAGTTTTCAGATGATGGTACTGTTATCACTTCGACTGCGAGCGATGGTAGAATCCTGACGAAGACTTTCTCTGATGGATTCCTGACGATGACAAATGTGTTGAAGAGTGCAGCGGGGCAGAGGTGGCGAGAGCCGTCAAAACTTTTGACCTCCGACGGCAAGCTTATCAGTACCGTTGTCACTTATTCTTAAAGCGAAAGGAGAACAATCAAAATGGCAGAAGAAGATCTGATTTTCGGTAAAAACCGACACTTCTTCGGCGGCATTGAGCCGTCCAATATGCTGGCATTTACTGCGCATGGCGGTATGTCCCAGGGACAGTATCGTGTTTTTATCACAGCTACACCCCTAATGACACAGTAATAAATGGACAGACACTTTGCACCGTGAAAGGTGCGATTATCCGAAGGAAAACGACTGATTATCCGAAGGACGAATTCGACGGCGATCTTGTCGCCGATATTAAGGAATCCACAACTTTTATGGATTCTGGCTTTCATCGACCGAAACCTACTACTATGCCGCTTTTCCTTATACCACGCAGGGTGTGTATAATCGAAATAAGTCTAATCGCGCTGTAGTAAATGAACCGGAGCCGATGCAGGAGTTTTCCGCTAAATCGGTATATGTTTCAGCATCTGACACCGTTAAAGTTGAGATTACGGCGAAGTTGCCGAGTGGTGTAGCCGGCGCAGTTATCCGTAGGAGCACAACTGGTTACCCGGACCAGTGAAACGGAGGAGAACTGTTCAAGAACATCACTGCGAATGGTACTTATACGGACACTCAATGTGACGGTCGGTGTGGTGTATTACTATTCCGCATTTCCTTATACCAGTACCGGCGCCTATAATCGCAGTGAGGCAAACAGAGCCAGCGTAGTACCCAAGAAGAGAGACTATCTATTTGGCTATGATCTGGTCAAGGCAACCTCCAGCCCTACCGGACGAGTAACTTATCCTTCTGATGTGGATAACGCTGCATTTACCCGGCGGCTATGAATTTCAGCACCGGTAAGTTCAACTATGGTGGTTGGGCATTTGATCCGGGTGAAAAGTTCATGCCTCGTCCTTGTATGCTGACTTACGCCGGAAAGGTTGACCATTATCTTAATCCTAACGACTATACCAAGAAGGTCGACGGCACCACATCCAAGGTTACGGATACTTCTTTCGGTGGAAATGCCATGATGGAGTGGCCGAAGATCTATACGAAGCGGTGGGAGGAGAATGGTGTTTATCATTTCCGCTGCTCCGATACTCCCTCAGGACGATACTTGGGATTGCTGGTGCAACTATGACCGCAATAACAACCAGATCGATCATTTCTATACCCCCATCTATTTCGGTTCTCTGGTTTCCGGTAAGCTGCGTTCTATCAGCGGTGCAGCTAACAGCGTAAACACCACGGCGGCTAACGAAATCGCCTATGCAAAGGCAAAACGGCAATGACTGGTATACCGAGGTGCTGGCTGACAGACTTCTGCTTCAGGATCTGTTGGTTATGATGGCTCGTTCTACTGAGTGCCAGACTGCATTTGGCTACGGACGGTGCAAGAGTTCCAATAGCAATGCTATTGCCCCCGGTACGATGAACACCAAGGGTATGTTCTGGGGTTCCAATGACCAGACTTCCGGCGTGAAGGTCTTCGGTATGGAGAATGTCTGGGGTAACCTGTGGCGTCGTACTGCCGGCTGGATCAATGCTAATGGTACGCAGAAGGTCAAGCTGACTCGTGGTACTCACGATGGCTCTACTGTAACCGACTACAACACAGACGGAAACGGTTATAAGACGATCGCAAATGCTACCCCGGCTGGTTCTTCCGGTGGCTGGCATCAGCAGCATGAAGACGGAAGCATTCGGACGGCTGCCTGTTAATGCGAGTGGTTCCAGCAGCACTTATGAGGCTGACGGCATGTGGTACAATAACGGCCAGGTCAATTACGCGTATGTCGGCGGCAGCTGGGACTATGGCCTTATGGTCGGTCCTTTCTGCGCTACTCTGCACACTGCGGCGTCCAATTCGGGCTCGGCCATTGGCGCGGCTCTCTTTGTAAACCGCTTGCTGCTGCGTAAGCAGCGAGGAGAGGACGGGGAGAACCTTAGGTTCGCCGGGTAAACGAAAACAATTAAATATTAGGGGTATACACTGCGCCCAGCGCGTATGTCGGCGGCAACTGGAACAATGACCTTATGGTCGGTCCTTTCTACGCTAATCTGAACAATACGGCGTCCAATTCGAACTCGAACAATGGCGCGGCTCTATCTTATCCATAAGAAGCTCTCTATAATGCAGTGTATGCCGCCATTTCAAAATGGCAAGAGATATCCGCATCTCTTCCTCACCACTTGGTGAAAATTAACTCGGTGCAAGCATCTGTGAGTAGCTGAGAATAAGTCGAAAGCGGATGAGAGGATAAGAGAGAACATGAAATCCTATAACCACTTGTACGAAAAAAACAATATCCGAAACGAACCGACGGTACGCTCTGTCTCAAGCAAAGCACAGCAAGAGATTCCGTAAAATCATGAAACACCGGCACATGTTCGACGATGCCGCAGTTGAACAATCCTTAGACTGGATAGTCAACTACGAAAACGCCGAGCATGTGCCGGTTTACATTTATGATGGGATTACTCGCAAGGAGCGCACTATTATTGTCCCTACGATGGAAGAGCTGCTTGTTCAGCATTGCATCGTAAATGCCATGAAGCCGATGTTCTGCAAGGGAATGTATGAACACAGCTATGCCAGTCTTCCGGGCAGAGGTGCCCATAAAGGAAAGCAGGTAATTGAGAAGTGGATCAGACTGACCCGAAGAATTGTAAGTATGTCCTCAAAATGGATATTCGCCATTTCTTTGATTCCATCCCACACGATCGTTTGAAAGCCAAGTTGAAGAAGACCGTTCATGACGAGAAGATGTTGGAGCTATTATTCCGCATTATCGATGTCACAGAGGTTGGTATTCCACTTGGCTTTTATACTTCTCAATGGCTTTCTAACTGGTATTTACAGGGTTTAGATCATTTCATCAAGGAGCAGCTCTGTGCCGTGCACTATATGCGCTACATGGATGACATGGTCATTTTCGGAAGTAACAAGAGGGTTTTGCACCGCATGAGACAAGCTATTTCCGATTATTTGGAAATGGAGCTTGGCCTGGAACTTAAAGCGAATTGGCAAGTCTTTCGCTTTTCCTATGGCAACAACCAGGGCGTGACCTGGACTTCATGGGTTTTCGTTTTTATCGTAATCGAACGATTCTTCGAAAATCCATTATGTACAAGGCCACGAGAAAAGCTCGCAAAATCTCCAAAAGGAGAAAGCAACCATACTCGATGCTCGGCAAATGTTGTCTTATCTCGGCTGGATCGACTGCACCGATACCTATTTGATGTATCGGAAGTGGATAAAACCATGTGTCAGCTTCCAGCAATTGAAGCGAAAAGTTTCACGATATGACAAATACGATGAGAAGCGAGTATATCAAAAACTCGTCAGTCTTTATACTGCGAAAGGAGGAAAGTCGCATGGAGTTGAATTACAAGTACGCCGAGAGCACAGTCCAACCGACTGCACTTTTGAGGTTACTGTTGGAACCGTATATCTCCGCAAGGACATTACGAGTATTACACGAACTTCAGAACAGGGCGATAAAACCACTTACTGGACTTATCAGGAAGCGGCGTTGACCCCTCAGGAGTTCAATGAATACACCAATCTGCTTATGGCTGAAAACGCCATTAAAGGTACAAATGATTCGGACAACATTGTTCAGATCATGGCAGGTCAGGAAACTGGCGATTCTCAGCAGCTTGCTATCATGGAAGCAATTGCTGATCTGTACGATGCCGTCGCAGCAATGATTCCTGAATGAGGAGGTAGCAAAATGGTCAATTTACGCCACGCTTATCATCAATAAGCGTAGAACCTTTCGACCAGGTGCCTGAAAAATTTAAGGCAGATGTCGAGGCAAAATTGTTAGAATATGGCTACGATACCAACGGCGATCTTATCGCTGAGGAGGAGTAACCATGTTTTATATTTTATCCAAAATTTTGATAGGAGGTAACAACATGGTAGCACTGTATGTCGCACTCATCATCGCAGGTCGTCGGACCTTAATCAGGTTCCGGCGAAGTTCAAGGCTGCTGTCAAGGCTGATCTGAAGCTCTCGGTCTTGACGAAAATGGTAATCCTGTGGATTAACCGAAATTGGCAGGGAGTCTACTTTGCGGTGGGCTCCCTCGCCTAATTAAAAAGAGGTTTGGGGTGATATTTCCTACAAGCTTCTTAATTCATTTATGACTTCAAGGAGGATGATACATGGAAATGGAACCCTGGCTGCAAACGCTATTAACCATTTTGGGACGATACTTGCTTCTTCTGGATTTTGGGCATATATCCAAGAGCGAAGCAAACGAAAAGCTGCTGAGAATAAGCACAACAATCTTGAAACGCAAATGCTCATTGGTTTGGCTCATGATCGCATTATCTATCTCGGTATGGCCTACATCGAGAGGGGGCTACATTACACAGGACGAGTATGAGAATCTGTATGAATACTTGTACAAGCCTTATGAGAAATTAGGCGGTAACGGTTCGGCTAAGCGAATCATGACAGAAGTTGACCAACTTGCGATTCATAAATCAACTTACACTTATAAAGGAGAAAATGGAATGCAGGTTTAACAGGAGGTGAGATTATGAGTTACTCTGTTTCAGGGACAATGATTACGCTGACCAGAGGGAGACACTTTTTACGGCTCTTATCACAATCACTGACTCGGAGGGTAATCAGTATGTTCCTGTTAAAGGGGACCGTATTCGGTTCGCAATGAAAACTGACTACGAAGACGGAGCACCTCTCCTCATCAAAGAAATCCCGATCGACACAATGATTTTAGTCATTGAGCCAGAAGACACCAAGCCGCTTGCATTTGGCAAGTATGTCTACGACATCGAGCTGACAAAAGTAACGGAGAAGTGGACACCTTTCATTACCAAAGCAACTCTTAAGCTGACGGAAGAGGTGCATTGATATGAGCAGTATAAAAGCGTTCGAATGTCTTACTGGACATATCTCGGGACTATGCACACTGTCTGGCGAATTATCCTGTAAAGGCGGTTTATCTGGTAAACTATCTGCTGTGATAAACTACAATGTCTATTCGGGAGAATATGAAGTGGTACCGAGCGCTTTTAATACTCAGGTTTTGCCCACTGCCAACAAGGTGCTTAAGAAAGATGTGACAGTTCAAAAAGTCCCATATTTCGAAACCAGTAACGTTCAAAATGGAGTTACAGTTTACATTGCAGAGGAGGTAAATTAAATGCCCAATCAGTATATCAACAAGGTCATTTATGGTGGCAGAACCCCTGATTGACCTTACCAGTGATACCGTGGAAGCCAGTAAGCTTCTTTTTGGGAACCAAGGCTCATGATAAGAGTGGCGCCCAGATTGAGGGCACTTTTGTACATTTGATGTAGATTCTACGGATGCAACTGCTGCTGCCGCTGAAATTCTGGCGGGTAAGACCGCGTATGTCAGTGGCAACAAAACTTACAGGTACTATGAAGAATAATGGCGCCGTTAGTAAGAAGATTACTACCAGAGATGAGGATGTTACAATTCCTCAGGGTTTTAATGATGGCAGTGGTAAAGTGGGAATCGACGCAACCGAAAAGGTAAGCTGGTTGCCAACAATATTCGAGAGGGCGTAACTATCCTCGGCATTGAGGGTACAATGTCCGGCTCGGAAAACATGAAACCGCAGGCTAAGACAGTTACACCGTCCACCGCAAAGCAGACGATTCTACCTGATGCAGAGTATAACTGTTTGTCTCAGGTAGAAGTTGAAGCAATTCCTTTATGTTGAAGCTGATAATCCTGCTGGGGAGTGACGGTAACGATTGCGGGGTGAGAGTAAATGGCTGTAAATAAGGTCGTTTACAATCGCCGGACGTTAATCGATCTGACCGCCGACACCGTCAGCAAGGAAACCCTTAAAAAGGATTTACAGCTCATCAGGCCGATGGTACAATGATAACTGGTGAGTTTATTGGCGATGATTACGATGAAATCGACCGAATTCTTACAGCTGGTCTAACAGATGGCTATAAACATTTTTCGGACGATGGTACAATCATCAGCACAATCGATTCACAGGGTCGAACACTGGTTAAGACTTTTTCAAATGACTTTTTTGACCTGTATCACGGTTCTAACTGATCCGGACGGGAATGAACTTGGTCGTACTGTGAGGTCTTTTTCTGACAATAGCAGCACGATTATTACTACCGACTCTAAAGGACAGAAGCTTGTTAAGAAGTTTTCGAATAACATGCTTAACATGGAAGCGGTTCTTACGGATGCTGCTGGTAAGGAGCTTGCCCATCTTACAAAGGTCTTTTTCCGCAGATGGGAAGGACATCACTTCGACCGTGGTTTATGGGAAATAAGATGCAATTTGAAGCCGTTGCGTATAGGTTATTTCTGCATTATTCCTACACTTTGGCTCAAAAAAGCCAGTAATTACGGCCCCTGCAATTACGCTGTTTTCAGAGTGGTTAGAAGTGGGTAAATGCCGAGAAATGTAGGTAACTCGTGCATTATTTCTACAATACTCCTACATCTATATTCCTACACAAAGTCAGCCTCCTGTTGTGCTGAGTGCCTTTGTTGGTGCTCCCACTTCGGGGAGGCTTTTCTTTGTTTTACAAGTTTATTTTATTTTTTCGATTTCATCTTTCAACCACTCAAATTCTCTCTGGGTGTAAACCTTTTCGGTGATGTCAGAGATCTTGTGACCGGACCATATATTTGATTGCGTACTGTCAACGCCGTACTTCTTAGCCATCGTCACAAAATGTTTACGACCATCATGCGGTCTATGCTCAGGGTTCAAATTCAATTCGTCTCGAATCATACCAAAGCCTTTTGGTATCGAGCATAAGTAAGTGCAGTGTTTTTGCTACGAGCATTCTGAATTAACATAGTTGAGCAGGTACAGACTTCCAAGTTCCTGAGCCTCTTTATATTTTCGCTCAACCAAATGACGAATCTTCGAGTGAATTGGAACCACACGATCTGTACCGGCATCTGTTTTGATACCGCCTCGGAAAGTCCAGTTTTCCAAATCCACATTCTTTAATTCCAGCAAACCAAGTTCCTGGGGTCGCCAACCAGAATAGCACTGAATGAGCAGGACATCTACAAGCATTTTATCATCAGCGTGTTTCCAAAGCAAGTCCATCTCTTCGTCCGTAAAAGGAATATGCTCGTTCTTAACTGTGACGATTTCTTTGATTGTTTCCTCACTGAGGTTAAAAGTTCGCGAATAGTTTGGTCAACAAGTCATACCTCAAGGCATAATCCAACATCAAGTTAAACAAAGACTTAATCTGGTTCTTCATGGATGCACTTGGTGTTTTTTTTGCCTCGAACCTTCGATATGCCTTCATC
>VOFG01000695.1_pt1 | contig 37632 bp, 47 predicted proteins | sample 5384171 | NCBI WGS metagenome assembly VOFG01 (sample SAMN12384726, study PRJNA508395) | human gut metagenome | isolation source: healthy gut F | host: Homo sapiens
GGACAGAGCCAACGGGCTACGGTGTCCAGCGTTTCCTATATCACAGATTCAAATTTATACCCACTGCCCAGTACAGTCCGGATATAGCCACCCTTTGGTGTATCCGGCGTCAACTTGCGCCGGATCTGACTGATGACACTGGCAACGGCGGTGCCGCAGTGTTCACCGTCTCTATCCCATACAGCCTCGTAAATCTGGCTGGCTGAGAATACCCAGCCAGGATGACGGGCCAGATATGCAAGAACTGCAAATTCATGGTGAGTCAGAGTGACAAGTTGACCTCTGCAGAATACAGTCTGCTCCTTTAGCCGAATTTCAATATTTGGGAAGGAGAGACTGGCATCAGAAGCGGGAGAGCAATACGGTCAAGCTCTGGTTCGTCTATGATTGCTGCCATGACCCTATTAAAAATATGTTCTTCGCAGTCGGAAAGTGATAGAACCAGAAGTTTTCCCATATTGCTCACCTCCTCGTAAAATGTAAAGTGCTAATCCCCAAAATCATAGATAGAACTCTGAGATATTACTTTTTTTCCTAAAATAGTAATTGCTTTCTTGCTGCACTGATTTACGCACCGATAGCATAAGGTACACCGTCCATTTGCTACAATCTTACCTTTGGATAATGACAAATTATTCATAGGACATACCAATGCACATTTGCCGCACTTTATACAAGTGTCGGAATTTATCTGTATTTTGTCTGAATACGCTTGTGTTTTACGGTAAAACCAAAGCCGCTGTCCTAACAGACCTGCAATATGGCATAAAAATCCCAAACCGTCTTTAGTTGGAGTACCATTTTTCAAATTGCACACCGCTGATTTTATGCGTTCTTCTGCTTGTATGACAATTTGCTTATTTTGATCCGAGTACGCTTTAAGGCTTTTACATCACAAATGCAATCCGGCATTTTCAAATGAAGTCCACCCCATATCTGTGCTCCGTATCGCTTAAACAATCTTGCAGATACACCCGCACCATCGCCGCTAAACAGTCCCATTGTTGCAATAATAAAAATGTGTTTTCCTTTCCATACATCAGAATTTCCACAGATAAAATCCCGTACTATTTTAGGCAGGTTGCTGTAATAGATTGGATAGGCAAAAATGATGTCTTTATGATGTGCAACTTTTTTTCTATTGTACTTTCATCCTCTAAAGGAGTTATTTCAATGTTCCTATCATATAGAGCAACAAACTTTTCTAAACAATATTTTGTATTTCCCGTCCCACTAAAATAAATCCCAATCATATTTTTTTCTCCTGTATTATCTATAAAGGGAAGCTGAAAAACATCCATAAAATCAATGACTTTCTCCCTCCAGTCATTATCATAATTTACATTATTCATGGTGGCTAATGAGGTAACACCATGTATAAAAGCCCAAATGGTTATGATAATATCATTTTGCTTTTCTTCTGGATAGTGCGACTGCTCTAGTAGTTTACTTACAATATTTTTATAGATGATATAGGGTTTATAGTTTTGATCGTCTGGTATCGATAACGATAAGTCAATTTTTATGTTGGATTGCGAATATAAAAATTGAAAATAAGCAGGGTTATCTACAAAGAAAGACACATAGGCTATCCCCATATCTTTCAATATTTCTACAACATTATTATTCTTTTGAACGGCACTTTCTAATTGTTTAGAAAATCTATCTGTGATAAATAGTTGCATTGCTTCAAGCAATTCTTCTTTATTTTGAAAATGGCTATAAGGGGCAGCGTGGCTGACACCACACGCCGCAGCTACCTTCCTCAGAGAAAAAGCATTTACTCCCTCTGTATTTACAAGCTGAATACCTGTTTCAATCAAAGCATTTCGCAAGTCTTTGTGATGATAAGTTTGTCGTTGCTGTACCATGCTAAATCCTCCAATCTTTACACTGTCTATATTGTACTTCATCATCTTTACACTGTCAAGTTTGTAGTGGCTTTTATATCATAGAGGTCAAAATGAGTTTACAAAGGTAATATTTTTATGCGTATATACTTGGGAGTACATAGAAAAACACACCGGATACAGAGCTGATATGCATACTGTATCCGGTGCGTTGCAAACTTTTTAACCTTTCAGATAGTAATGCACATAGGCATTATAATCTCGATGCCGGGTGACTAACCGCAGCCAGATATAAAAGTGGGCAGTTTCCGAATACAAATTGAATTCGGTGGGCTCGCTGGTGGGCTGGGCGTACCCTCGGCAGAACCGTGTTAGGGTGTCTAAATTCAGAAACTCCGGCAGTTGGAACAGCGCATTCTGGAAAGCATCAATTTCACGGGCAACTTCCAGAACAGGCGTATCCTTTTGGCACTGATGCCAGGTGGTCCACCATTTCCATCCGTCATAATCAGAACGAGAATAGGCTATCTCGCTGGCAGGACGGGAGTCCTGCTGAAACAGATCTTCAAAAGTGCAGGAAGTAGTCAGCAACGGATCTTCAAAGTCGGTCTGCTGCTGGCTCAAACCGTTTTTAACAGCTGCCCATTCTGTTAGGGGAGTGGGCAACGGTTGGCATCACGCAGGGCTTCATCCATACCGCACGTCTCGCAGATATGGACATCTGCATAGCGGCTCAGGGCGTTGATGACCAGCTTGCGGTCCAGCGGCTGACCACACCGAAGACACAAGGGTGGTTGCTTTGCCTCTGGGGTAAACAGCAGTTTATCCTGCTGCCATATGGTTTCTAACAGGGATTTGGGGTAGATACGGATCTTCATGATGATGTCCTCCTATTTTATTGTCTTTCATATTCGTACCGTTTCCTCCGGTCTTTGGACCAGGGAGGGTAGACACGAAGTTCCTCCTGAAACATGGTCATCAGCTCAGTTGCCATGTCCTCTTTGCGCCGGTAGATGCACTGTTTCTCCGTACCATCGGCATAGCGGATGGTAGTCTGGAGTGCGGGACCTTTCTGTGTGAAGATGAATTTGCGGCCATGAGAAGGGTCAGATGCCTCGATCCAGAGGGGCAGGGGGGTGGAACTTCCATCCGGACACCGCCAGCCGCTGTAATCAGTGTAGCTAAACCCGTTGATTTCTCGTGCCAGCCGGCGCAGGGCAATATACAGCCGCTCAAAGCGGCGTCCCAGTTCGCCTTTTTGCTGCCGGATGTAGAGGGTATGCCCTTCATGATCCAGAGCATCCAATTCTTTGCTATAAAACAAGTATTCAGGGTAAAGGCAGCCATCCGATTCAAGAATTTGTCCGGTGGGTTCCGCAAGGTGATTGTCTGACAGCCAGGCCGGAAAAAGTCCGTCTGCGGCTTTTATATTGATGAAAGCGCAGTGGTCGGGGTGGATTCCGGTTAAGTTGGTGGTAAGATTTTCCCACAAAATCAGGATGCCGTGATCCTTTTCATAGAGCTTGATGGCGAGATTGCCGTTGGGATATGTACTGATTTTCAAAGTCAGCTGGGATCGGTGTTCGCCCAGCGTAAATGCGAGAGTATTCATAAGCGTTTGCCTCCAAAGAAGCACCGGCCGCCTGCAAAAATGCAGATTGCCGGTGCTTGTTGGTGTGTGTGCCGGACAAGGAAACCGGAGCAGGGAGAGGAATGCAGTTCCTCTCTGGTCATCGTCAGCTACACAGCCAAAGTCTTTGACTCGAACTGATAGCGCAGAACCTGAGCCAGCTTTGTCCTGTTTTCACAAGTAATGCGATAGGTAGGACCATAGTTATTTCGCTGTTCATCCATCCTTCGAATGGAAATATTAAATCGGGTGCCCACTTGGGTGATCCACAGACGCCTGCCCGTGGCAGCATCTTCAGCAATAATCCATAAAGGGCACTGCATGGTCATGTGGGTCTGGGGGTAAGCGCGCCAGCCGCTGCGGTCATGGTAACAGAAACCGGGGGTAGTCTGCCGCCTTTCATTCAGTACATCATAAACTGCCTTATATTTCATGCGCTGCACCGCCTTTCAAAGTTTTTTAGGTAGCCTGCATACCCTTCCGGGTCCAGATCCTGCAGCCGGTTGGCGCGAAAACGATATTCAGGATAGGTGCAGAACCCACTCTGCATGGTGCGACCAGTTGGGATAGCCAGACCATGTCGTATGAGCCAGGTGGGAAATTCCGAATCGGCATTGGTGTCGATAAAGGCATGGTCTTTTTGCCGTTGACCGGGCAAGTTGACGGTGAGAGTCGCCCAGGGTTCAGGGTCACCGCTTTCCCATGTCACCATTTGTATGGCAAGGTTTCCATTCAGGTAGGAAGTCACCTGCAGCTGGATGGGGTGCGTGGCACCAAATTTCTTGTAAGGCAAGGTAACAGGTGCAGCATCGATATCAGGCTCTCCGTCCTCTACACCCAGTTCCCAGCTAAGGGACAGAATCTGGCTCTGGCTCAGCGTGCGGGCATATTTCTTTGCGTATTTTGGCTTGAAGAGCAGGGTGCCGTCCTGCAGGAGCAGCTTTCCTTCTTTTTGGTCCTGAATACAGCGCAGGCCATGCAGATGGGGCTTTGCGCGCTCCACTGCATCGTGGATCTTTGGATGGTCAAACCATATGGAATACTGTACGGCTACATCGAGATTAGGATGCTCCTGAAAGCGTGAGCATAGGAGATCCAGCACCTGTTGACAGACTTTTCTTCGTCTCTCCAGCGTCTGACGCTCGTTAAAGGTCAGCGTGAAATATGAGAAATCCCGTTCGGATGCGTCTGCGGCGCCGTTAAAGGGATTACACCAGAAGTACAGATCCCATCGGTCGCTGCCATAGGGCACAGGGATATTTTCGTCATATTGGTAGCAGACAAAGTCCTGTGCGATGGCTTCCATGATGGGTTTCATTGCTGCGCTGCTCTCCAAACTTGCCTGACGGATATACTGCTCCCATTCTTCGCGGGTGTGGCTGTCATAAAACTGTTTGTTGGCTGCTGCCTCTGCTTCGGTGCATAGAGACTGCAGGCGCAGGGAGTGGACATCTTCTTTGGCATAGCCTTTTTCAAACCATCTGGTATCAATATTCATATGAGAACGATCTTCGTGAATCTTCATTTTGCATTCTCCTTGGGTATAGCTGTTGCATTTTTGGATGTAGTGTGGTCGTTGGCATTTCCAGTCATGGAGCCGACCATTTCTTTCAGACTGGAGATACACTGTTTCCATGCCTGCCTGGATTCTTCAGCACGCTTCAACTCGGCAAGCTGTTCTTCCGGCGACAGAGCTTCAAACTCGCATTGGCGGCAGTCTCTATCAATATCCTGAAAGATGCGGTTCAGGATGGAGAGAGCCAGCTCTGTAACAGTGGGGCTGTGTTCATCAAGTGCCTTGCGGCCTTGACGGAACAATTCCAGATAGCGTTCATATTGCTGTTCGCTGATAAATTCCCAGCCGTAGGCTTCCTGGATGTCGCTTTCGCTATGGTATTGCATAGCTGCTTCAAATTCTGCCTCGCGGTCTGCGGCTTCCTTTTCGATGTGCCGCTTGAGCTTGGCGCGGATGCGCTCCAAGTCTTTGAGCAAAAGCTTGCAGGCTTTGGCCTCCATGAGATAACCGTGTGCTTCGCTGTTTAGATATTGCTGGGATGTATTTTTCATGCGGCAGCTTCCTCCTTGGATTTGGATTGAACAAAGAGTAGGAACCCTTCGCTGGTATCCTCCAGAAGCTGCCATGTACCATCCCGCCAGACGCAGGCGGTTGCATCGTTGTAGACTTCCGGCGTCTTGGGCGGGTCGTCAAAGCATTCCGGCGTCACATAAAGGCACATATGTCCCATATAGAAGGGCTGCAGAGCTGCTTCTATCTCTTTGCGCAGGGCAAGGGCGAGGGATTCGATCTCGTCAATATCCTGACGCTGAAAGGCAGCATCTGAAATCTGTTTGAGCCGCTTGGTTTGCTTCACAGCTGTATCGATATAGGGTACAGCCTCATCAAAGTATTTGTGTTTGATTCGCATACCGTCAAATACCAGAAAGCGGGTATAGGCGGTAGCGGCTTTACAGATGTCTTGCCGCAGGGCATCAAATGGTTTTTTGTACTTGGTTTTCAGCACCTCCATGGATACGACCTGCAGATTGCGCCGCAGGGTTTCCAGATGGTTCACTAAAGTGGTGCGTAGTTCATCTCGTTCCATAGGCATCCTCCGTGGGTAGCTTCCGGGCGGCTATCCGCGCCGGAAGTGGCGGCAGTGCTTATGCACATTGGCGTGGATAAACGCAAAGCTCTTGCAGGCCAGCAATCGGTTCAGTTCTCTGGAAGATTGCCGGGCAACGCTTGCATGATACTTTTTAACAGATGTTTTTATAGGGTTATTCGAGTTCAGGTTCCCAAGGGGTATCTTCCTCATAAGGCGCAGCCTCCTTTTTTATTGTCAGCGGACTTGTTGGCAGCCCGTACCGTCAGCAGAAGGGCATCTTCCCCGACATCGCTGCTGTGGGACTTTTTGGCTCGTTTCTTTTTGCATCTTTCCACGGCTTTGTCATAGTCGTAGCCGATACCAGCTTGCATCTTATCCGCAATTTTACGAAGCTTTTCGGCATGGTACTCATAGGTAGCACGATGGAATCCAGTCAGCTCCCACTGATCGCACACCGATTCCAAAAGCCGGACATAGTCCCGCAGTGCGTTGACTGTTTTGTAGATATCGCCATAGCAGGTAGTAAAGGTATGGACGCCATCAAGATCCCGAAAGCAAAAAATCAGTTCTTCCCCCAAAAACTGTTCCAGTTGAACTGATTGTGCAATCATTGGCCGAAAAAATATCCTGGGGCAGTTTGTTTTCATCCATTACGATCCTCCCCATGTTCCGGTACTGGAGGCTGTGGACCTAAGCCCGCTGCAAACATCTGCACAGCGGTACGGTAGCCGGAGGCGTATGCCTGCTCCAATACAGCAGAATTGCGGCATTGTACCGCAGCCTGATACTGTTCAAAAGCGATGGACGCCTCGTTGGAGAGCAGCGGGAGCAGAGCTTTTTCTTTCTGCTGTACTGCCTGGTTAAAAGGTGCGAGGCGTTTATCGGGCTTGAACACATCTGCTTCATATTCGCCATAATAGAGCGAAGTGAGAAAGCGTGGGTCTGCCGGAAAGGATATAGCAGATGGTGCAGGGCGGGAAAGCGCCGCCGCAATATCTTTGAGTGTGTTGATCAGTGCAGGGAGCTGAACATTAAAAATCTTTGCCCCATTGCTGTTTCGTGTAAATTCATAGAATAAGGCCCCCTTTCTAAAAAAGCCATTTGCCTTTTACTGTTCCCTGGCAATCCGGTGCAGGTTTGCTCACAGGTGTCGGTTATTCTGCTCATACTGAGGCTGAAAAGGCTGGTCTAAATCAAAATTGTAATAGCGGTAGTAGAGCACCTTGAATACAATGCCTTGCCGCATGGCAGGGTCAATGGCGCGCATCAGTTTGCCCAGTTCGGTAGCAATCTCATATTCCCGCTTCACATATTCTTTGTCTTCCCGCTTAAAATTCTGATACAGCCAGTCCTTGACGGATACCCGGCTGCCGGTAAAGTGGCTCCGGTGCCGGTCCAGACATAGGCAGTATTCAAAATCACGGCCACGCCCCCTGGACCTACGGTAAGAGGATAGATACGGCAGGTACGGGTACGGGCAGGGTAGACGGAACAGCGCCCATCCGTAAGGAAAATGCAGGAGTCGTTGGGGGCTTTTGTTTTGAGCATATAGATAGGGAAGCCTTCTTCGGTCAGTGGTTCCGGTTCGCAGTAGCGGAACAGGAAATCCTCTATTCCTTCGATGGGCTCACCTTTTGTTCGGAGGTAGCGAGCCAGACGGTAGGCATCCAGACTTTCCACCATTACACAGCCTTCGATATTGCGGCAGCACGCCCCGCATTGACGGCAGGAAAAGGTAAACTGGTCTTTGGAGCGGACTGGTTGGATCTCATTCATGATTTCTTCATTCATTTTGTTCCTCCATAAAAAGAGCCGTGACGGAATGGTATCCGCCACGGCCAAAACTTGTGGAATAGTCAGCGGGAGCCGGCTGTTCCAATCCATTTACAGCCCCTTCACGCACATGCGGCCAATCTCACAGGGAGCGGACTGACAGCCGCCAGCGGAAAAGGGGACATGGACAGATGGTAGTGGGAGTTCTGCGTTTCAAAACGGACGCAATCCTCCGACTCCTCCAGAATTGCTACCACACGCGAAGTGTGGTAGATGTTTCCTCCGGCGTGCAGAAGCGCACCCCGCCCAACAGACAGTGGACGCAGTAGAGAACCATTCAAAACGATCTGTTTCTTTTCTTTCTTCATTCGGTTTGACCTCCAATCTTTTTGAAAATGTGGATGTAAGGGTATTTCTTATCTGTAATGGGTTTACCCATAGCAAATGTCCAGTAGCACATCATGGACTTCAGCCAGAAGCTCTTTAATGCGCCGCATAGGAACCTTCTGGGTGCGGGCAATCTCACGGATGCCATAGCCGCCCTGTTTCAGATGCACAATATCCATTTGCTGCTTGGAGACTCTGCCGGCCAGCTCGTGGAGCAGAAGATCCATTTCCAACTGCTGCATGATTGGGTCATGGGCAGGAATGGTATCTTCTAAAGGTGCACCATCGGGATATAATCCGACATGAATACTGAGAACCTCCATATTGCGCTTGCGGCGCTCCTGGGTGCGGAAGTAATCGAACAAGCAGAACTTCATTCTACGATTAGCAATGGTGGAAAAAAGTAAACTGTTGTGCAGTGAGATCAGAAAAATAATCCCGAACAGCCTTTCAGATAGCCGAAAATAACTACATCGTAAAATTCATCTTCCGGCAGACCGATTTTCGTTCAGAAACTTATAGACTAGGCTATGAGGGGCGGTGGCAAATGCCTGTTGTTCTTTGGTTAATGGTACTTCACATAACATTGTGTTTTCCTCCTTAAAAAAAAAGAGGGATACCTCCGGTGTGTTAAACCGAAGGCATCCCTTTGTTCATGTGTCATGTGGCGCAGGTCACATCAGAATACTTATGCGGGCAGCTGCTCGCAGTCACCATTGATCTGGCTGACAGTATAGTGACCGTCTGCCGGCTCGTTGGTCATGGCGCCAGGCTCGATTACATAATCGCAGCCGGTGTCGCGCTGCTCCTCAGTGATCTCGGCACGCTGCTGGAGCAGGAGTTTGATCTGCTCCTTAAAACTGTTGGCGTAAGCCCGGATCTGAGCCAGCTCCTCGCCCTGGAAATCCTGCAGCAGTTTGAAGGTAGCAACACTGTAGTCATTGGTGCCGTTGTTCTCACGCTTGAGACCAATCTGCACGATACTGCCGTAAGTGGCGCGGCGGCGGAGCATGAAGGCCCGGTTCAGAAATTCCTTGAAGGGCTTGATGCTGGTAGGAGGCAGATTTACCTGCAGAGGCATGTACTCACCACTGCGAAGCAGGTAGAGCACACGCATATTTTTACAGGCTTTTCCTTTGCTGCCATCAGGTGCAGAACCAAAGCGGTTCATCACGCAGGCAGCACAGGCGCCTCCGGGAGTGCCGATGCCAACCTTGCCATCCACAGAAGAACAAAGCGGCGTGGTATCGTCGTCATATTCGCTGCCAGCCGGCCAGTAGGCGCAGGTGGCGTGGTTATGCAGAATGACGCCTACCAGAGTCTTTTCATAGTCGGGATTGTCCGGATCATCGGACGGCATCTCAAATTGGAGTGTGCCGCCGGCGGGAATCTTGACACGCTGAAAGCTCATCTGCAGACCATCGGCGTCCTCAGCCAGTTCCTCGGCGCTGAAATCGCCTTCGATCATAGTGGGGAGCATGAATTTTTCCTGTTTCATCAAATCGCTGTTCTGATTATACATAGTGGTTCCTCCTTAAAAATTGTGATGGTTGCAGATGGTCAGGCGGCCATCTGATTGATACGGTTCCACTGCTGTCGGGGCATGGACAGGATATTGTATCCGATCCCTCCAGGGCAGTGGCGCGGTCATAGTTGTCCACATCCTGACTAAAGCGTGTTACGGCATTGGATAGCCCATAGAGGGTCAGATCTTTGCCTTCAATCAGACGCTGCAGAACGCCGGTGCTTTCTTCCTCGGTGATATTGAAATCCTTGCTTGCCAGACGGACAACGCCGGGAATATCAGTGGTATTCATCTGAACGGTTGTGGCTTCACGCATCATGCCAACTACCCGTGTAAACCGCGTTTCATCCACGGCGGCCATCACGGTATCTTTGATCTTCATGGCAAATGCGTGGTCATCAGCGGCCAATGTCTCCTGTGAGAACAGTTGGAAGTTTTCATCTGCCTCATTGACCCGGCCGATGTGAGTGCGGCGAGTCTGGGCATCGTTGACGACCATGCCGTTACTGCATACCAGCCGATAGACCAAAGGCTGGATGTTGACGGAACCCAGTCCAACTTCACTATTGCTGATGATAACACCGGACTGCACGATGTCACCGGGTACAACTTCGGCTTCAAGCCGCTTGTTGACTACCTTGATGTACATACGGCTGTCCGTGATCTGGCAGCTTTCAAAATAGGCGTCCTCCATTTGCTGAATGACAGGGAGGACGATTTCTGCAATGTCCAGATTATCAATGCGGCGATAGCGGTTGCTCAAAAATGCTCGTACAGTGCCATCCAAAGTGCGGACCATACGCTGGGTAGGTTCCCGCTGGAACCAGGAATTCACATTCTCCGCCAGCAGTTCTGGATAATCGGAAAGCATACGGTCATAGTAAGCAGCCGGAATCTTCAGATGTGTGCCGATCTGCCGATGGGCGATCTGGTTGATCTCCAATGGCTCCACCAGTGGGTCATCGTGGTCGTCAAAGGTATGGAGATAAAGTTGAGAATCAAAAGGTTCTACTTGAAGCCGTCGGGTATCAAGCAAATAGTCTTGCTTGAGTTTGGATTGGCGTTCAATCTGCTGTGCCATTTCCACGATGGTAAGTCCTGATTTCATTCGTCAAGTTCACTCCTTTCTCTGTGTACCTTGTCAGCAGAAGCATTACCAGGATACCTGAATGCCTTGGGCAGTGACTTCAGCGGCCAGACCATTGCTTTCCAGAACCTCTGCCAGACGGGGCCAGTAGACCTTCTGGGGAAAGTTGTTCAGATGCTCCTGAGAAATAGCATCTTCGCCCTGCTCAATGCAGATATCACCGTCTTCCCGAAGCGTCAGTTTGCTGTGCCCACGGGAATTAAGGTCGGAGATTAGTGCTTCCAGAACAGAGCGCCCCTGCGTTTCATACCAGATACGGGGATCAACAGGCTGCCTGTTCGGAGGTGTTGCATCATCCTCGTTTGTTTCTCCGCCGACCTTGGATAGCGGAACGATCTTGACCATATCGCATTTGATATTGGCGTTCTGATCCAGTGTCACATCGGCGTGATCAAACTCGTCAATGCCAAACACACGGATGCGGCCGGTACCGCCATTGCGGATCAGCTGCTCCGGCTGCTTTTCACACCACTCAAAGGTGGCTTGCGGATAAGCGGAGCGCAGATATGCCAGAATACGATGGTTGGTGTGGCGCACCAGAAGGTCATCGGAGCTGGTACTGCTCAGGTCAGGGATCTCAAAACTTCTTGTTTGGATGCCTTCTGCATGGAGCTGTCTGGTGCGCTGCTGACGCTGGCGACGCCGTTTAGCCTGCTGCATATAGGGGAGAAGCAGGATCAAAACTACCCACAGTCCCCAGAGAGTGAAAACGCCCAGAAGCAGCCAAACCTGCCAGGGCCCGCGTACCAGAGCCATAATTGCGATGACCGCACCAATCAGGATCGTGATGCTGCCGCTCAAAAGTCCTCTGTCATTATTCATGTTTGATACCATCCTTTTTTCTGAATTTGTTGGAAAACAAAAAAGAGGGACCGCACCAAGCTTTCAGTTTCATTCTGAAAAACTTGATACGGTCCCTCTTGGGTGCCGAAGTAAACTACTCCGGCAGGGATTCACGGTTACCGTCCAATACCTCTGTGGGAGGCGGTGCGGATTCCGCAGTAATGTCCGGGTCATTCTCCTGTCTGTTCGCTGCGGCGGGCTGTTTGGGGAGGAAACCAAAGTCATTTAGACTGACCTTCAGCTTCTTTTCCAATTTGCCGTCCTTCATGCGAACATCTACCAGCCGCTGTGAGCCGGCAAGCCAGATCATACTGCCTTTTTTGACCTTGAATTGCATGAGCCGGGTGACATCTGCATCCCAGGCCCATACCTGATAGAACTGCGTCCAGTTTTTGGTGCGTTCCATCAGATCAAAGCATACATAGCTTTGTTTGGACTGGCTTTCTTTGGGTACGAGGTCGTTCATGACGCGCCCGAACACAAAAATCTGTGCCATAACACTCCTTTCTGCCATTGGCATTATTATCTATATAAAAAAGTGCCAGCAGTTTTTCGACCCTAAAAGGGCGCAAAAAATCACTGACACTTGCATACAAACTTAACAGCGTGTGCAATGCAGGCTTTTGGCCTACGGTACAGATCAAAAGACCTGTATTCCCAAATGGGATACGCACAAAAATCAATTACAAGCTCAGTATAGCACTGTATCTTGTGCCTGTCAAGATATAAAACACTATATATAGATTTATAGCCAGTGACAAGTACGATATGTAGTGGTTGAAAAGGTCTTACTCTGTAAGATGGTTCATAATACGGTAGTAGTCATCCAATAGGTAGAACTGCGTTTTTATTGGAGATGCAGTTTGGTAGTCAAAGATCAGACCATATAGGCTGCCAGTGCCATCCACTCCCAGAGAACCAAACCAGCAGGACATTGTATGACCGTTGAAATACCATAGCTGCAAGTCGTTATATTCCGATTCGGTAATGAGTCCTTTGCGTGCCAGCCGAAGAGCGTCATCTTCATTGATCAGAGGATGAGACAGAAAATGGCGGTAGAGATTATCGGGCATACCAAGCGCCTGCTGGTAGGTAAGCGGGGTGGGATTGTCCAGCCACCAGCGGGTCAGTGTTTCAAAGTCGTGGATGACCGGGCGGGGCGTAAGGCTGCGGAATTGCTTTAGAAAAGCAGTTACTGCTTCCGGAGCAGCTGGAGCCGGTACGGGTATTTCCTGCACACAGTCATTGAGAAAGGCAAACGCGATTTTTTCACCGATTTTATCCTCCAGCATCAGTCCCAAGCGTGACAAAGGGGCGAGCAGGAAATGCTCCAGCGCAAAGTTTTCTTCCAGAAAGCGATAGACTTTGTATTGTTCAATGGTGTGGGGCTTATACATAGGAAACCCTCCTTTCCTTGATCTACCCAATAAATAGGGACAGAAGGAATGTATTCTGCAAAATATAAGGAAAATGAAATGCTCCCTTTATGGGAGACAGTGAAAATAAACTGTCATCATAAAAGGAGCATTTCAAAACAACTTCATTCTTGTCGGTTTGTGACTTCTTATGCAATATTCTTCTTTTTCTTTGCCATAATAAATCCAATTATCATAATCACATTCAAAACAAATACTACAACACTGCCTTCAATTTTATAAATTCCACCAGATAGCAGTTGATTGCCACCGAATGTCATATTAAACAAATGTGGATAGTCCTCTGCAAGTGATACTCCTCCCAAAATAATCGCTCCTACACTATTCCAGAGAAAATGAACGATTATAGGGGCAATCAAAGAATTTGTATATTCCAAAACTGCTGTCATAAACAAACTCATTGTCAAAACATTCAAAACAGGGAGAGTTCCTGCTTCAAAAAAAAGCACCTCCATGTGCAAAAGTAAACAGTATGGTAGACACAACAGTTGCCGCAACTACATTGTAGTTTCTCTTTATCATCTGATATAGATAACCACGAACCAACATTTCCTGCATAATTGTGTTGATAAAGGCTGATAGTATCCAGAGCCAGAGCATAGAAATATGATTAGTACCTTCTATCCGTGCAGACCCGGTAAAAAGCAAAATACCGACAGATATACCTAACCAACTTAGTCCAACTGTCCCTCCTAATACACTGCTATAGACGGGGCGCTGTGTGAGATGTAACTTGGTTTTTTACGATCTACAAACCAAAAATGACACTCATAACGACGATTGCTAAAAATGGTATTAGTTCAGCAAAAAACCTCCACAACGCTGCATTGTCAATATCAGGAATCGGTATAACTGATGCGCAAATTGCCCATCCAATAAAGAAAATGATAGATTTTAATGATACTTCTATTAGCTTTTTTCATATCTCTAAAACTCCCTGATGCTAATTTACATAAAGTACATTATACATCACTTTGTCAAGGAGTTGCATCCTTTTTGTAAAACGATTGCAAAATAAATAGATTTCTGTTCCCTCAAAAAACATTAGGGGCTGTCAGTCAGATCCTTCAGTTCCGCTTTCTACGGCTCGCTGATTGCTTCATAGCCCAAAAAGCTGTTCGTTGAAAGTGCGGCATCCAGATAGTCATTTCCAATGGCAGGCCGTGACCCTTTCTGAAAGTAAAATCGGTAGGGTGCACCTATTTTAAGCCGGGCCGATTTGCTGAGAAGCAGTGTGATCTCCATGCCATGGCTGTCTACCAAATGCACTTTGCGGTAACGGCGGAACATAGGTGTACTGATACCAGCGCAGATGCCTTCCACTACCTCGTAGTTCTTATGTGTTGCAGTCGCCCAGATCCCTCGACAGGATATAAGACAGGCGCAGAGTACGACAATCCCCAATGTCAGCAGGATATGATCTTTTGTCGCCACGCAGATGATGACGCTGATTCCCGCACTGGCGATTCCGGCCAGCAGAGTGAGCAGAAACTTTCGCTGCAATACGGTGGGAAAAAGCGTCCATTGTTCTATCATGCTCATACCCTCTCAAAGATAATCTGCTGCCGCAGATACAGGTTGGCAACGGCTAATGTCACCGGCTTGCTGCTCTGGCTGATTTTGACCATGCTGGCAATGTTGTCACTGGTGGTCGTTTCATCTCCATAGAGGGAATCCAGAAGCGCGCATTCATTGGGGAGGCGGGAAATATTTTTATCTATGCACTTGATGATCTCTGCAGTGGAGAGCAGGGCTTGCCCGGCAAGGCGCATGACCAGAACTTCGTATTTGGTGCGTTTATCTTTCTGGAACAGTTTCCGCGCAGCGGATACCGGAACATGTGCCAGCAGCGTCAGCTTGACAAAAGAGGCGAGCCGGAGGAAGAACGGTCCGCTGGTTGGGATAATACTGAGCGAGCCAAGCAGGTCATACAGAGCATCGTATTCTGTTTCACCGCTGCCGGATACCAGAAGACCGCGGGTAAGCAGTCGGTTTGTACAGTCTTCCCAAGAACGCTCGGTACAGTAACCGGATGCGGTGGCTAGCTTTTCATATTCTTGTGCGATGTCGTCCCAACGCAGGATTCTCCAGTTGAGCATGCTCCAAATCACCATTTCCTGCATATCGACCATGTATTCCTGACCGCCTAACAGGATGATTGGACAACTGCGGTTGCAGCCGTTTGTCCTTCGTTCAAACCGGCCGACCGCAGTGTATAGGGTTTTGATTGCCATATTTCGATACCTCCTTTTTATACATATCCCTTACTGTTATTGATGCTGATTTTCAACAAATCAAAGCAGGCAGGTCAAAAAGTCAGGGTCATTGCGAAGTTTTTCCAGTGAGCGGGAAATCCAGGCGCCCACATGGGAAGGAGGGACTTGATAGAGGGCGGCGATGTCTGTAATGCGCATTCCCTGAACCTTCAGCGCCAGTGCTTCGATGCCAAGTCTGGCAACGCCCTGATAGTTCTGTTTGCTGGCTTCCAGCAGATCAAGGGTCTCCAGACGAGAAAGATGGGAGTCAAAATGGTCATCCGGCTGGTCTACCTGCTCTCCATCTGAGGCCAGCTCGCCCTGTTCTCCGATGATCAGCCGACTGACATGCCGCCCCTGACTACAGATTTTTCGGCAGTAGGAGAGGAGTCCATTTTTCACAACCTTTTTGGCGTAGGTTGAAAACTGCGCCTGTCCGGCATTGTAGGTAAAAGCGGCCTTGCAGAGCCACAGGCATCCTTCCTGAAACAGATCTCCATACTCCAGACCACAGATGCCGGGATTTACATGGATGTTGTTGACAATGACCCAGTGAACGATGGATAGGTTTTTTTCTACCAGTGTCTGCTGGTCTTTGGTAAGCTTAAAGTTTTGCTTCATCAGGCTTCACCCCCGTTCAGGCAGCACGCCCGGATGTGTACGCCGGAGCCTGCTGACAGAGGGAAATGACTTGCTCGCACATATATTCGGAAAACTGGCCGATGTGGGTCTGGTGTGCATCTAGCCCCAGTTTGGCTTGTAGCCAGATATAGACCTCCCATTTTTCCATATGGCAGTCCTGCTGCAGTTTTTTTAGGGCACGATGGGCCAGAATGCGTTTGTGGCGCAGATCGCCATTCGCCAGTGTCCCCATGGGGAGCAATGTGCGCTCATGGGCACTGACATAGGCATTGCAGGCCGGCCATCTGTCGCAGACATACAGGAATTTTCCTCTGGTCTGTGGAGTAGATCCATACACAAGGCTTGCAGGCCGAAGAGAAGCGTGAGCATGACAATAAGGACATTTGATTTGCTTTTGTTTCAATAAAATCACCTCCATTACGCGCCGATGACGGCGGCATTGCGTCTTAACAGGCAGAATCATCCGAAGTCGGTATCCCGGTCTGGGCATAGCTGTAAAAATGGACATACATGGTCCGAAGAGGTATGCCATTCCAGAAACTTGGTATAAGCAGTCCGGAACGAACGGCACTCCAGAATTGCAGAGCATTCTTCGGGGTCCACTGCTTCTCCACTCAGCTTCCGCACTGTCTGGACGGACAGAAAGATTGGCTGACAGCCTGCGTCTGATGCCATCAGGAACCCCTCACAGGATGCCTGCCGGATCATTGGACAAAGTGAACCGCTGCAGCGGATGAACAGGGCGTTACGCCAGTTCCCCGGACTGCCTGCAGAAAGGAATAGAACTGACACGGTTTTTGATTCATGCTTTCACCTCCATTAGTCGTTATCTGCAAATAAAAAAGGGGGCCAGTTGCAGAAGTTCTGCAAACTGGCCCCTGATTTGGTGCTTAGGAGAACAGACTTTCAATCTCCTCAGTGATGCGGGGGATGACCGTATCGTTGAAGATGAGGGTCAGAGCCGCCAGGAGCAGCGCACCCAAAACTACGGCGATAATGATCTTGACGGCGTCCGAAATGTAAAAATCGCCGCGCTGATTGGACAATGCCATACGGCCTCGGTTGAGCAGATAGTTGGCTTTGGTATAGATACGGGTCGTGAATTTTCTCATGGGTAACCTCCTGTTATATGTTTGATGATTGAGTGGATAGGTATATCAAGTCCACCGTCTGTTAAGCGCGGCGGATAGGCTTGATCAGATTGTTCTTGTTGGAACGGGGCCGGTTCGGATATGCTTTAGGCCGTTGGAACAGCAAGCAACGAAAACGGCGCTTTTGGGTGCCGGTATCATTCGGCGGATAAAATTTCTTTTTGGGCATAGGCATTCTCCTGTAAAAAATGAAGCTGGGCTGATGAAACAGTCCGGCTCAGTTCAGATGAAAAGAAATGATGTGCCTGCCGCTATGGAAAATCGCTTGGGTACAAATGCTCACCTCCCTATTGGTCTTTTGTATGAGGAGCAGGTATGAAAACGCCCGGAAGTATCAGGGCAGATACCAATTAACCAAAGAACGCCCCGAGCGAACTCATAACCTCGGTACAGAGTACCACCAGGTAGATGATCATAATGCAAATGAGCATCATCATGGAGTAACGCTGGATCTTCTTGGGGCGCTTGGCTGCTTCTTTTTTCAAATTGTTCTGTTCGATCTGACGCATATCGAAGGTAATCATTTTGAAGTACATCCGCTGATCATCACCGCGCAGGACACCAATCAGGCCACGGATCACATCGGACAGCATGGGGCTGCCAATGCGGGTTTCAAGTCGAATGAGGGCATTTTCATAGTTGCCGGTCTTCATATCAGCAATGGTCTGATCCAGTTCGGCGCCGAAGTCTTTCCCAGCCACACGGCGGTAGGAAGTCAGAATTTTAAGTACATCCCTGTCATTTTCAAGGCTCTGGCCGACGGTCAAGGCAAATCGGGGGATTTCGCCCTCGATCAGTTTGCGGCGCTTTTTAACAAAATCAAAGGCTGCATAGTAGGTTGAAAACCACAGTGCCACCGCAAGGCCAATCAAAATAGGCACCAGCAGCGGAATAAGAAATGTCATGGGGATGGCACACAGGCCAACTGCCCCGGCAGTTACCCAGGCTCTGGCTGTATAGATCTCCGGGGTAAGCTGCAGACCTGCAATGTCCAGAGCGCGTTGTACCTTATTGCGCTTGAGCCGGTCCAGCCGCAAATAAGGGGCGATCCATCCGGCGATTTTTGTCACATAGACATCAAGCAGCTTTTCGTTTTTGGTGCCCTGCTGTTTGCGGGAGAGCATCATCATTTGTGAGGTCTTCTTGGTCGGGATGTCCACAAAGGCGCAGGTCAGGTTGTAGACAGCAAAACCGAAGAAGATGATGGCGATGAGCGCCAGAAAAGTCATACGCTATCACCTCCATATTCGATGGGCTTGCTCAGTTTCATGATCTGGGTCAGCGCAAACAGGATGATGGCTGCGCAGATCGCCAGTGCAATTTTGCCCGGTGTGGTGAAGATAAGAGTGTGGAACCAATCCTCATTCAAGAAATAGAGCAGCGGCACATTGGCGATAACCAGAAATATCATGGTGATGGCTTCACGCCGCGGCCCTTGCATCATTGCCTCCAGTTCCGACTGCACCACACGCACATCGGAGAATTTCTGGTTGATGGTAGGAAGGGTATTCTTCATACTGCGGTCGGACTGGCACTGGATGAGGGTGCCGCACCATTCATGGAAGACCCGGTTGGGAATCTTCATCTTGAGGCTGTTGATAGCACTGGTGATGTTGGCGTTGATCAATTCCGCTTCATAAACAAAGGCTTCAAAGTTGGCTTTTACCGGCTCATTGATATAGGGCAGGTTTTCCTTGACAGAACGGATCAGATCCTCGGTACGCAGGTAGGAAGTCGTGATGATGGAAATTGCGGTTTCCAGTTCTTCATTCAGGTGCTTTTTATAGCTGGCGGCAGTGCTGCGCAGATACCAGATCGGTATAAGGGAAAAACCGATACCCAGAATGGGCACCATGTACACATTCCCAATCAAAAGGGCAAGTACAGCCCCCACAGCGAACAGGATTAGGGACAGTCGTTTTATTGCCTCATAGTGGTCCGCCCGTCCGGTGCCCTTCAAGATCTGTTTCAGTTCGTAATCCTGATTAAAAAAGCCCTTGGCTGGCGTACCCAGAAGAACATTCAGTTCATCCGACAAGGTGGCGGATTTTCGCTGGGAGCGGAAGAGGGCGTCAATAAAATCACCCGGCTTCACACCAAACAGAGCCAAAAGCCCAGCACTGAGCAGGATAAAACAGATAAGATAGATCCATTGCAATTAACCCACCTCCTTTGGCGGCTGCATGAATTCTTCCAATTCCTTGTTGGAAATGCCATTGTCCAGCAGCCTTTTCTTTAAGGAATCGGAGATCAAGCCGATTTTTTTATGGTGCCCCACCACACGGGTTTCACCACGGTCATCAGTTACATTGTCCTCCACTTCATATTTGTATAGGGAATGGGCGATCAGCCGCCCGTTCTGGTAGTCCTCGCCCTCGATGATTTCCATGATCTTACGGGAACGGTCCTCCAGCTGCTTGGTAAAGACGATGATGGGATACGCCTCTACCATGATCTGCATGAGGATGGAGTCATCCATGTTGTACTTGCGTTTGGCAAGGGTCATCATCCTGCGGTAAGTACTGTTGCAGGAATTGGAGTGGATGGTGGTACATACGGTATGGCCGGTGCGGGAACTTTCGGCTGCGGACAGGCTTTCTGCCGCTGACCGCATTTCACCTACACCGATGACATCCGGATGCTTACGCAGCACCCGCTCCAGAAGAAAATCCTGATTGATGTTCAGCGCAGGGTTCTCGCTGGGGCGGGTCAGCAGATGTACCACGGAATTGAGGATATTGCCCTGTGCATCCCGCTTGACCAGATCAAATTCGCGGCTGCCTTCTTCAATGGTAATAAGGCGCCGGTTATTGGGCACATTGGACAGCAGCCAGGCCATGATCGTGGTCTTGCCGGAGCCGGTGGAGCCGGCAATGCAGACGGACACCCCATATCGGATACAGGCAGTCAGAAAGTGAAGCATTTCAGCGGTGGCACTGCCGGAGTTCAGCAGTTTTTCTTCACTGACGGTCTGCTGGTTGACAATACGGATGGAGGCATTGACGCCTACATCTGCATCCACAATGGGAGTTTTGTCCACTGAAATACGGATGTTTTTGTCCAGAAATCCCACAATGCTGGGCATAGTATCATCAATGACCATGCCGCAGGCGTTGAGCATTCGGCGGATCACATCGATGGCGTGCTGGGGCGAACTGAATTTATCAGGGATCTTGATACTGCGCCCACTGGATTCGATCACTTCAATGTCGTTGTAGGCGTTGATGTTGACCTCCTCAACACCGGGCTTATAGATCCATTTCTTCAAAAAGGAGTAGCCGGCCATGTCTTCATAGAGCTTGGAACACAGTTCTTTTGTAGAGAGCCCGTCAAGGGCATATTTGCGTTTGACAATGTAGTGTTCCATCAGTTCTTTGAGCAGGCTTGTGGCACGCTCTGCATTGCCTTCCCCAGCTTCGGCAATGGTGGAGGCATGGTTTTCGGCAAAATACCGCTGTACATCCTCCAGTACCTGGTCATAGGTCAGCTCCTGATTGGCGGCCGGTGTGAAGAATATATCATTCAAATTACTCATCGGCATCCTCCTCACATTCATACGCCGCATCATCCTCTGACTGCTCGGCCAGTTCCATTTGCTCCAGAATTTCCAGTACCTTGTTCAGTGAAGCGGTGTATTTTGGGTTACAGTAGGTGATAGCCTTGAACATACCGCCTTCGGTAGCACAGCGGTCGATCTCCTTACTGTAGGGAAGCAGGCCGTCAAACCCGCCAATGATATAGCCCATTTCATCCAAGGCGTGGAAAGGACGGGCCAGACCGGCGAATGTCATATGCTCAGAAAACCGGAAGCGCTCGTCCACAAGCAGAGGTTGATGGGCTTTCAGGTAGTTGATGCCCTTTAGGTCCGGGGTGAGGATACGGATGACCACATCGCCGGCTTCAATGGCGGCGGGAGTGAACACATTGGTCATGCTGGTGCTGCAGTCCAGAATGACGAAATCTACCAGTTTGGCGGCAGCATGAATGAGCTGCAGTACCATGGTATATTTGACCTCTGGGTAGCTCAGCGGGTTTTCTCCTGCCGCATAGCCCATCATCCCAATGAAGGGATAGTTTTTCAGCACTGTCACATGACTGGCAACCAGAGATGTATCAATCTCCACACTGCTCAAAACCTGGCCAATAGAGGTATTGGTCTGGATGATCTGCTCCGGCAGCCAGACCGGCAGCATAGGGACATTCATATCGGCATTGATAATGATGGCTTTCCGCTTGTCCCGGGTCAGGGCTTTGGCCAGAATACAGCAGAACATGGATTTGCCGCTGCCGGGGCTTCCCCAGACGGTGATAACTTTACCCATAACGAAGATCCTCCTTCCTTGATTTGATTATTCTGCCGAGGGTGCAGTTTCATTGGTGGATTGTGCAGTCTCTGCATTTACCGTTTCCTGGGGTTCACTTTCAGCGTCAGAATTTTCCGCATCTGCAGCTTCTTCCTCAATCAAAGTTTCGGGGAAGTAGATTTCCTGCAGAGTCTTATCCTGCTCGGCAAGCAGCTCATCTGCCAGTTTGTCATTGTTGCGGGAGATAAGAGCCACATGAGCTACGCCGTCATTTTCAAGACCGGTAATGATCTTCGCCTGTTCAGGGCTTGCCAGCACAGTGATGGTGGCTGACTGCTGCTTTTCTTCATCCTCCGTGGGCTCCTTGGCATTATCCACATTGATGCCGTCTGAGTCGGTGACGGACAATACTTTGACAAAACGCAGTTCCGGTACTTCGGCCGCTGTATCAAGAAAATGGTAAATACGGATGATGTCACCGGGCTGGAGCTTGTCAGAGAGGCCGGAAGCAAGTGTTTTAACGGTCAGCGAGATAGCAACCTTACCGGAAGGGATGCTGTTGAGCGCCACATCGGACGAAACCGGTACAGAGCTGATCTTGCTGGTAAGGATATAGTCACCCACAGCCAAGTCGGCGGTAGCGTAAAGACCATTTACATCGGAGAGCTGATGGGCGATGTTGGAGGGGAGGTTATAGCCGCCTACCTCAACCACCTCGGCATTTTCTGACGAGATTTGCTCGCCTTTCAATACCGGCTGGGTGATACGGACGATTTCCTCTTTTCCATTGGTCTGACGGGCGATGGTTGGAAGTGCCACAAAGGCGATAACTGCCGCCAACAGCAGAGAGAGGATACCGAAGATGAATCGGTTATTCAGTTTCATAAGCGTTGTCTCCTATCTTAAAAATAGTTGGGCCAGGGTCGCTGTACAGCAGCCACAGGCGAGAAATGGCAGGAACGGGATAGCAAGGGGCTGCCCAGTTCGATAAAGCCGCCTGAGAAGAAAGATCACAGGCATTGCGGTAACAGCGGCAGTCAGAAAGACCAGCGCCATGCCGGAAGGGCCATAGACCAGTCCTAATACCCCGCAGAACTTGATATCCCCGCCGCCCAGACCGGTGCCGTTTGTTGCCAGTGCAGCTGCCAATGGAATACAAAAGCCGAGCAGGGCACCTACCAGGGCATGGGTAGCGACCGGCCAGAGGAAGATCGGTGGGAGCCCATGATTTAACAGGAAATACCCCTGCAGTACCGGCGCCAGGGCAGCTAAGGGGATAAAAAGACGAGTGCCCGGTCAGGCACCCGTCTGTAAAGCACATCGTAGACAGCAAAGCCGGCCACCACAAAAAATATGGTAAGCAGGTAAGCTGTCCAGAGGTTATTCTCGATTGGTATACCAGTCATCATAAAGGCTCCCTTGGATCGAAACATAGTCATTTAGGTTGATGGATAACATGCCGTCAGGAGTCCAGGTATCCCACACCTGTGTATAGATGGTGTAGTCGGTGGCATCGGGGAACCACAGCGGTGTGAAATGCACTGTCCGGTCATAGGTGGAAAACTCGTTGGGCTTGAAGATGAATTTTGCACTTTGACCGCCGGAACGCTGCAGAAGCCGCAGATAGGTCTGATACTGGAACTCAGGGAATACGGAAAAAGCAGTTTGGGGATAAGTAATGTGGCTGGTCGGGGCATCTGTGGACAGCATTGCCCGTACTTCGGTTTTAACGCCGTACCCGCTTTTCATCGTCTTGCCGGATGCTGTGGGTACAATATCGTCTGGCATTAGGGACATCTCGCCGCTGATGGAAGCGGAGTAGCCCGTGTATTCGTATTCCCAATATCCTTCATCCACCCAGTGCCCGCCATCTTCACCGTGGTCGCACCATACCCATACAGGCACCCAGTAGCAGCTCCAGACGCCCCAGTTGGCAGTGAGCTTCTGCGTTTCATTGGGCAGGGACGGCACAGAGTAGCCTGGATTGGTGTCGGTTGCCACAGGGTCAGGCGGAATGTGTTCATTCAGATCCACGATTTTTGCGACAAAGGTATCCTGAGCGGTATAGGCGCCGCTGACAGATACTGTAATGGTCACGGTCTGTGGGGTGGAGGGGGTATGCCATTTGACCCAGACTACCTGACTGTCACCGGCTGGGATGACTATATCGTTGACCCGGTAGGTGGTGCCGAGAATATGGAAGGTAACCGATGCCGGATTATCCGGCGTCAGATCCTGATCCGTCCGCAGTGTGACGGCGGTGATCACATCCGTATCTACTCGGTATTCGACATCAGGGGCCTCAATTTCTCCTTCCGGCGGAGCTTCATCAAACCAGACGATACCAACGCCAAGGGTACTGATGATGTCGGAGTTGTTTTGCTTCCCGGTGGTGCTGCCTGTCCAGGCGGAGATGCCAAGGTCACTGAATTCCAGGAACATGGACAGCGGCAGGTTTTTATGGGTAAGCGAGGTCATGGTTTTCCGCAGATTGCCGCCGGACATCTGATCATACAGGCCGGCTTCAGTAGCTGTCATACAGTAATACTGGCCATTGTGGGTAAAGTAGGCAATGGGTTCGATCAGCAGCTTGTACTCGCCGGCAATCATCCGCTCATAATCGACTCCGGCTGCCTGAGCGACCATCATGCACGCATATTCAGAACAGAAATACCGTTTGATGGCTTCGATGTTGCTCTGCCCCTTGCTGCTGACGATTGTGGGCATAGACTGCGCGGGCTTAATGCAGGAATAGGCAGCGCCGGACTGGAGGGAGAGACCGGTGCCGCTCAGGTATTGCAGTTTGTTGACCTTCCCAAAATGGAGAAGACTGGTCTTCTGCGTCCGGTTTGAAAAGTCCAGAGGAGAAGATACGGCAGTTCCGCTGGATGCGTCAACAACCGTAATGCGGACGCCATCATTACCCGGAGTCCAGAAGTTGCTGCTTGTGCCCTGACCCATGCCGCCACCTCCGCCATCTATGTTTCCATTTCCGCCCGTTGCAAAGGCAGAGGAGGGGAATAGACAGAAAACAAGGGTAAAGCAGCATAGGAAGGCGAGAAGTCGTTTCAAATACATCACGCTCCAATCCTTTTGAAAATAGGAAGGCCGCCACAATCCTGTGACGGCCAAGTAGTGCCATATTCAGTTGTAGTAAATCAGCCCATATTGCCGACCTGTTTGTTCAGATCGCCATCGCTGTCACCGTTGGACTGCTGTACATCTCCGGGAACAACCCAGCCAAACACCGGATCGTATACAGCTCCATTTCCGTTGCTGGAGCCGGGAGCCGGTTCATTGCTGGGCGGTGTTTGCTCGGCGGGCGGGGCAGTAACCTCCGGAACTGACGGGTCGGGATTGACGGTATGCTCCTGACCAGGATCTTTGATTTCGGTCTTACCTTCCGGCACTGGAGGAGGCGTTTCTTCAGGCTTTTCGGTATCGGTGAAGTCGATCACAACCTCATCCTCCGTTTGGGAGGTTACTTTGGGATATTCTTCTTCGGCGTCTGTGGATTGGCCGGGGAGTATAAGCATCTGCTCCATTATCACTATCTGTCTGTGTGCCGCCATCTGACCAATCGCCGGTGACGCTGCTGGGTGGGGATTCATCCGGCCTAAAATCTCTGGTACGGTCGCGGCTTACGAACCAGCAGACACTCAGAATAGTGACGCAGAGGAGAGCCAGCGAGGAAACAATAAAGCCTTTGGATTGGAAAAACTTCTTCATATTTTACATACACTCCTTTTTTGCTGTTATATAAAGCCTATACGGTAGAATGTGCCGGGCTTTCAACAGTATTGTTAGAATTTTGTGTTGTGGTAGCCTGTCAGCTCCACCCGTTGGGTGATAGCCGGATAACTGTGGCCGAACATCCGCACATAGAACTCCACGTCACAGTAAAAGATGTACTCAACCCGTCCATCCTCAACATTGAAATCCAGGCTGATGTCGGAAACCTTGTAATCCTCCGTTGAAAGCGGAATCTTGGAGTCCAGGCCACCTGCCACTGTAGCCTCCAGCATGTCGGTATAGTCACTGCTGGAGTAAAGGGTATTTAGGTACTCTTCAAAGTTGGTCTCACGCTGGGAACGGTAGGTATCTGCATAAATCGTGCCGCTAAGATTATTTAACTCCATTTTAGCGCCGTTGCGGATGTTGATGCAGGTGATCCGGATGGAAGCATACAGGAGCAGGAAGGAAATCAGCATCACGATGCCTACCACAAAAAAGCAGGCGAAAAAGGTGATCTCGCCCCGTTCGTTTCGCAGCGGCTGTTTCAGCCGCAGGAATATGCGTTTCATAGGTCACCTCACTTCCAGTAGTGCTCACTGACGCCGCTACCACGGGCAACCACTGTGATGTTTACCAGGTCAAAATTCCAGAATCCGCCCAGTTTGGCATCTCCCTCGATAGTAATGAAGAAGGGGTGCCCAACTGGATGGCATTTGTCATACCGGATGGCCTGGATGATGTGTAAGTAGCGTCAATGGAGTAGGAGATATTTTCGGCTCCTTCGATCTGAGAACTCAAAAATTCAAACAGTTCATCAGTCTCGCCGTTGACGCCGCCGGAAAGCTGGATTTGTTTGACCATCTGATCGGCGGCATGGTCAAGTTCCTGCTTGGTGGAAATGATGCTGAACAGGTCAATAATGAAGGCCAGCAGCAGGACAGCGATGAAGATAAAGACCACCGTACTGAAATAGTTGGCCTCGCCCCGCTCGTTGTTCAGCATCTTCCGGGCTTTTTGAAAGAGAATAGAAACCACCACCTTTACTGAAATTGAAAACAGCCGCTCCAAACCGGAGCGGCTGCTATGCAAAGTTTTGACTGTACCAAGTATAACAGATATGGATTTACGGCGAAAGGGCAGGACTGTGCCAATGTAGAGACAATTTTGTGCCAACCATGTTTCTTTGAAACATTACAGCAGTGATTCCACCAGCTGATAGATGTCGGTAAATGGATTGACAGCAATTCCAAACGGTTTGCTGCTGTCATTTTGAAGATGGTATTGCTCTACACGTTTGGCGTTCTGAATCGCAATGGCTGTATGCTCTGCTAACTGGTTATATACATCGCCAGCTTTCTCATAATCAGGGAGATAAGTGGTCAATGCGTTTTTCACTGCGGGATAGTCTTTGAAAAATTTGGTGGTGTACTGGAAATGCAACAGATACCAAAATTCAAAGCAAGGATTGGAGAGTGCAATCTGAATCCCCTTCGCATCTGCCATTTTCCTTGCCTTGGAGAGCAGACTGTCCTTTGCAGTGATGGGGTCAGGGTTGTTGTAGTTCACATCTCCATCTGCAACTACCCATACAGAGTCTCCCTCTGATACGGAAATCTGATTTTTGTTCTGATATTCCACGGCTTTCCTGATCAGGCTGAGGTAATCAGTTTCACCTCCGCTGGTGCGGCTGCCGACCACACGAATATCAATGTTTGTCTGACGGTTGCGGTAGTGTTCAAAATACTTAGGCTCAGTTTGAGAACCCTCCGTTACAATCAGAATGACAGGTTTTAATTTTCTGCGTCGCTGTCCACGCTTTTCAATTTTTCCATGTGCCATTTTACAGCCCTCCCTTGATAAAGGGGATCGCACCATAACGGCCAATCAGATAGCCTTTCTCCACCTTGGCATCCTTGCGGATGGAAAAATCGTAAAGGGAGAACAGATCGGTAGCCGCTGTTTGCTCGTCTTTTTCGGTAAACCAAATCTGATCTCTCCTCAGTACATCCAGGTCAAGAAGATTGGTGTTGTGTGATGTGAAAATCAACTGGGCTCCATTTGGATTGAACTCCACGCTGTTAAAAAGCGAGACCAGATGCTTTGTCAGAAGAGGATGCAGATGAGCGTCCATCTCGTCAGCGACAAGAAGGGTTCCTTCATCCAGCACCTTTTTTACAACACCGATCAGTTTGAAATAACTGTTGGTGCCATCAGATTCCTCTGCCATGTTCAGCGCGTAGGAAGAAGTATTTCCCTCTGTATCCTGTACCGTGTGAATGGCCTCAATATTGGTAAAGATATCATTGCGCTGAGAAGGAGCGGGTTCTGCATCACGCATCTGAAGGGACTGTATGCCAAAATCTGCAACACGCAGCATAGAGGCGATCACATGCCGGTAGTCATCATCTTTGAGTTGTTCTGCTTCAAGGCCGTAGGCGTCTGCAACAGAATTTTTCGTGATGATCTGGCAGGAAGCAAACCATTCCAGAACCGGAATCACTTTGGAATAGCTCCAGTTTGATGCGACAGACAGATAGAGCTTGTTGGCCGAAGTGCGATCCTTGAGAGTGTTTTGTTCATCGACATCAACGGTAAAGCGAAAATCTTTTGTGTCTTTTCGCTCAAAAATGAGTGCCTGCCTGCCATTGGGATAGTAATACAGATATTCTTCAATAACAACCTTGTCTGTTACAGAAAAGCCATACGCATATCGAATGCCATTTGTGGTGAAGATGACCTCAAAGCTGCTGGGGCGAGAGGGTGTTTCCCGGTCAAACTTGAAAGGCGAACGCTCAATGGTTTTGTGGAGCTGCTGGTTATGCGAAGTCAGCACATAATTTACCATGAACCAAAACGCATTCAATACATTGGACTTTCCGGAAGCATTGGCGCCGTAAATCACGGCAGACTTCAAATGCTTTTTGCTTCCGTCCACAATCAGGTGCTCCGGATGTTCGTTATCCTTACTGGCAAGCAGGGATAACACGACATTATCTTTGATAGAGAGAAAGTTCTCTACACTAAATTGAATCAGCATAAAACAACCTCCTAAATCCTTGCTATAATATATTATATCCGCATTTTTGTGAAAAATCAACGCAAACGAAAAATAAAAATCTATATAGAGGGTTTAAGAGGATAGTCGTGTGGAGAGGATATGTGGTTGTCAATCAAAAATGGCAACCACACATTAAATTACACATAAGTAATGTGCGGATGTCAAAAATTTAATATAAAGAAGGTGGTGAGCCAATGATAAGAAGGTAGCCTGGGAAACAGTTCTATTTTGCTCCCCAGGCTCTTCGCTTACAGGTTCTGCCGGATGATCCGAGTGATAATACCTACAGCCACACCCCGCTCCATATCCAGACGGGTGACGGCAAAAGATACATCGTCCTTTTTGCCGGGCATCCGGTAGTCATAGCAGGAGTGGGCTACCGCATTGACGCCATTGGAGAGACGTACATAGACAACGCCCTTGTGGACATCTGTGACACGGCCGGCATACTTGCCCTGGATACGGCACTTCTGCAGGTTGTCCCTGTCGGTGTTCTCGGAAATACTCTTGATGTCAGCCTTGATGCCCAAGTCCTCCAGACTGTTGCGCCGCACACTGAGAATACGGACCAGAACCTCATCGCCTACGGAAAAAAACGCTCATGGGCATCACCGATCCAGTCCCAGGCAAGGTCACGGGCAAGGATGGAGGTTTCAACGCCGAAGACTTCCACGCGCACAACCTTTTCGGCCACTGCAATCACACGCGCCTGGACGATGCGCCCCTCATAGACACGGTACATACCGGCAGCATCCGTATCCAGATAGAAAATCTGGCGTTTGCGCAGCATGGCCTCCTTGCGGCTGGCAACTACGCTGCGGGTCTTGGAGTCGATACCTCGCACGATGAAGTCAATGTCAGCACCGAGCATGTTGCCAAGGATCTTATTTTGGCGCAGCATAAGGTCAGCGTATTCCTGACCGGAAGGGCTGCGGCCCAGATTGATCATCATTTCCTTGATAGGGATAATGACACGGAACCCCTTGTAATCCACAACTGCCACCGTCTTGCGGTTGTCCAGCTGTTCAATGCCGCCCAGCTTGCCGGTGATGATCTTGCGGGTGCGGTAGGCATTATGGATTTCATGCCAGATTACATCATCACGGTCTTCGGCAGTCTCAACATCATCTCGGCTGCGGATGGTAAGGACGGGGGCCTCGCTGCGCTGGGGGCGGGGTTGACGCCGGGGAGGAGAAGTGGGTGCAGGAGCGGCAGCTTCCTCCACGGCAGGAACGTCAGGCTCCACAGCAGGTTCCTCCGCAACAGAAATGGTTTCGGCTGTATCCGGCGACTCTGTTGTTTCGGCAGGGACTTCCTCTGTGACAATTTCTTCAGGAGCAGCAGCTTCTTTCTTCTTTCGGCTGGTACGCTTGGGCTTGGGAGGTGCAAGGGGTTACTGCACAGCATCGGCGTTATCTTCGTAAACATCAGGCGGCTGCACATCAGAGTCTTCCGGCATATCAGTGGGAGCAGCGCTTTGATCGTCTGTTTCAGCAGGTGTATCCCCGAACATTTCCTCCTCGGTAAGTTCAGGAAGGGGATCCTCAGCCATATCTTCGGCAGATGTGTCCTCCTGGGGCTGATCCATCTGCCCTAGCAGTTCGTTCAAATCCAGACCATCGCCAGCGGCAGCAGGAAGGGATTCAGGTTGAGCGGTATCGGCCAGCAGAGTTTCGTCTTCTGACATAACGGTTTCGGTAACAGGAGCGTCCTGTTCCAGAAGTTCTTTTTTCTTGGTTGCCATAGATTAAAACCTCCTATGAATTTGATAGTTTTGTTCAAGACAGGATGGAATCCTTGTCTGTGGTAATAATGCCTTCCGGTGTACCGGCAGATTTGGGAGCCGGAGCCTCTTTGGGTGATTTATCCATGGGGGATGCCGGCTTTGTGGCTTTGCGCTTTGCCGGTTTCTTTGCTGCCGGAGCCGGTTTCGGAGCGGGCTGCGGTGTTTTGGCGGCTTCCTCTTCCAAGCGGCGCCATTCCGGTACATGGGCAGATGCTTTGCAGGAACGCAGGTACTTGGCTTCCGGGTGTTTGGAGTAATCCATTTTGTCTACCTGCAGAACCTTCTTGCCACGGATGATGATGAGTGCCTGATCCAGCGGGAGCCGCAGAACTTCATCAGGCGTAAGTACAGGGCGTTTTCCAACACCGGAGGTCTCACGAAACTCCGGTGTATAGTTGGAGATACGCCAGGTGCCCAGCTGTTTGGATTGACTGGATACTGCTACAGAGGCAAGCCCTGTCCTGACAGAAATAAATTCAGCAGTAAGCTGGTCTGTACAGCCTAAAAACAACTGCGCGTCACAGTTTCCAATAATTTCCTGCCACAAATTCTGCGGGTATCTGTTCTGCAATCCTGCGAGATTTTGGAACACACAGGACATGGAGATATTCCGGGATCGTATTACGCTGAGCCGGCGGGAGAGGTCTGGGATTGTGCCGCACGCTGTCAGTTCTTCCCCAAGGATATGGACAGGCACAGGTAGTTTGCCGCCCTCGCAGTTGTGGTCTGCATATCGCACCAGTTTGATGAAGCAGAAAGATAGAAACAGCGAGGCCAGAAAATCAAAGGTGCTGTCTTGGTCGCTGGTAACGAGGGAGTAGGCACAGGGCTGCTGACCCGGAAGTTCCAGATCGATCTCATTCTTAGCGGTAATTTTTTTGATTAGCTCAGACTGGAATACCTGCAGACGGCTGCCAAGACCGATAATCACGCCGCTCCGCACTGTGTCGCTGGCCTGCTTGAACAGGCTGTAGGGTGCTTTGGCGGGGTGCGTGGAAGGAAGCGCTTCGAACAATGTGTCAAGTTGGGATTCCCCATTGAGGGTCAGCAGCTGGTAGACTTCGCCAATGTTGCGGTTTTCTTCCGCATAGCCTTGATCCACATACAGTACCAAGGCCTTGAGCAGATTCATCTCGCAGGCATCCCAGAAATGGTCACTCTTGCCGTTGTTCGTGGTGTTCTTGATGATGACATCTACAAAAAGCTGGGCCATTAGTTCCTGTCCCTCAACTTCGGCAAGGCAACACCAGGAATCTGAGTTTTCAGGTGAAACGAGGTTGAATACCTTGACACAATAGCCCCGGCTGCGGAGAAATTCGCTTGACTTCTCGTACAATTCCGATTTGGGATCGCAGATGATCAGCGATTCTCCGGCGCCATTTTCGCCTCGGACAGTGGCCTGAAGGATACGGTTCATACAAAACGAACGGGTTTTCATGGAACCACTGGCGCCGTAGACTGCCAGATTACTGTTGATTCTGGTATCTTCCGGTATGCAGACTGCTTTGCCATCCAGCATACCCAGTACAACACCCTTGTGTTTGCGCAGATCGGGCACCAGATCCAGTACGCCGGACATTTCTTTGCGGGACATCCAGCCGGAGGTGCCATAAGTGCCTTTGGCGGAGTAGGAGAAATTGCGGTCTTCATCATACTCACCGGCATCACCATATCCCATGCGCATGACCATGATGAGCAGCACTGCTAACAAGCCAATGCAGATCAAAATGCCATACACACCATAAGGCGGTCTGAGCACAGAGGAAAGGCAGAGAAGGAAGTCGGGCGAAGCGGCCAGCGGTGAAGTACCATCGCCGGGAATACCGCCGCCCTGTTTCCAGGTTGCATAGTTACCTAAAAGCTGTGCCAGAAAGCCGCCTGCGTATAGGATTGCAAGAATGGCAAAGGGCGCTGCAATCAGGCTCACGATTAGTTTTTTCTTGTTTATGGGAATAACCTCCCCTCGAATTTTGTGAAATCAATGGTCTGGAAGCGCATCCGGGAACCGCAGTAGCTGTGAAGTACCTCTGCCTGGAAGTCAAAGCAGATCAGTGTGCCCGGGCGCTCGGATAGTTCGAGAGAGGTATTAAAGCGTGCGATACGAGGCAGATCGCAGAAATAGCCAAACAGGACTGGTGAGCCATCCGGTGAAATGCCGTCATGCTCAATAGCCAGTCCGGGCTGCCTCGCAGTAAGACCTTGGAGCAGAATACGGTCCAACTCCGCAGTTTTCCCAGGGTCGCACAACAGTGCAAGTATCACCTCCCCCTGATGGTCGTTGGTAAGATAAAGAAAATGCTCATAGCTGCCATCCAACATGAAGAAATCATGTTTGCGTCCTCCGGTGCTGGTCAAAATCTGGTAAGGCAGATCCATGCTGTTGCCCAGAATCAGTCCATGAACATCCTCATGGCGAAACTGTAGGGACAGGCGCTGTTGGCAGATTACGCTCCAGATCAATGCCTTGACCCGCATTTCCGATTTGTAGCGCCACTTCATCAGGGCGCTGCTGCTGTTGTAGGTCACGAAGATGCCGGAGGGCGCAAGGAGTATTCCGGTGGAGCGGGAACTGCGGATCTTCGTGGTGTCGATCCCCATTTCTTTCACTTCTCTGGAACTGAAAAAAGCAGGATAGACAATCCTGCCGCCAGCGTAGCCCTCCGGTGCAAAAATTGCCGGCTTTTCATCCCGATACACACATACACCCGCGTTATCCATGGTCACATAGGTTTCGGCCAGGCGGTGTAGCCGGAGTCTTCGGTCAATTTCGCATTTCAAACGGTTGGTGTCGGTATCTCCTGTCAGGTAGCTGGCAAATCTATCCGGCCGGCTTTTCAGCAGAGTGGCTTTTGGCTCGCGGACCCAGACGGTAGCCGCGCAGTTTATCCCGGTAATAGGTACGCAGCAGCCCGTCTTTTTTTTCAGTGCAGTGACAACAGACTCCAGATAATATGGACTTCCGGGAAGTCTGTTAAGCTGGTCTGTGGGGAACTCGCCGGAGATGGCAGTCAGAGAGAGAAGCCTGTACGCCATCGTGTCTGGCTGTGGGAATTTCCCAAGTGATCACCTCCTTGTGGTGTGTGGCTTTTACCGAGACTGCAAGGAACTTCGGTAAAAATCCGTGGTGTAACGACAGAAAAAAGCCCCGAAATCCGGGGCGAAATACGGTGTTGCGGCAGGTCGGACAAGCAATGGCTGAAAATACTCAAAAATCCGAGATGGATTTTAGGGTGTTTTCATGCTCAGCAAGCCAGGCGGGAAACCGCTTTTTTTCCATGACACTGATTCTGGTACAGTCCTTTTCGCCCAGCGCAGCGGTGTTGTAGGCGTCGCAGAGCAGGCCGGTATCGTCAGCCATGACGAAGGTGGAGAGAACATCCAGAAGCTGCTTTTCTTCCAGATTGTCGTAGTCACGGATACGTCGGGTGGGAAGGCACTGGTCATAAACCTGCGTAAAGCACACCACACAATCGCTGAAGTGGGGCATGGGATGCTCTTTGGCGTATTGCTCCAATGAGAAGTAGAACGGATCGAGCAGAAACTCAGTGTTTTGCCTCTGCTTGCGTTTTGGGAGTAGCCCGGGCAGGGTGACCTCCAGTACACCGTCCTCATAGACAACCTCAATTCCGTGTACAATACCGGCGGATGTTAGGTAATCGCCTTTGCGGATGGTGGTGCTGGAATATATCAAATGCCGCAGCCTGCAGGCAATTTTCTCTGCCCGCAGGGCGGCGTCAGTGGATAAGACTTCATAGTTGTCCGGATAGCGCTGAATATCTGTGGTATCCATCGCGTAAAGAGCATTGCTCAAACGGGATATATCATCGAGAATGCTTCCAATCCGGTGTGAGATGATTTTTCGTTCCAATCAAGTTCCTCCTGTTTTCTTAAAGTAATGCACCTGGCCCGCCGCATCCACGGTGCAGAAACCGGAAATGCCAGGGCAGTCAATGCGGCGAATGTCTTCCGGATTATCGACCAAAATGATGCGGCGTCCACCGCTGCGGTCATCCCGAAGCGCATGGTTGATCAGGGCCTCCTGGCCGGAAGCTGCGTAGACGATTTCGTATAGTTCACCGTTTGCAAAGAAGGTAAGCTTGACCGGAAAATCACCGGGAGCATGGTATTCCACCTGCCCGATAAAATCCAAGAGTACCCAGGCAGCTCGTATCAGGGAGCTGTCTGATTTTGCTGCCCAACCAGACGGAAAGTAACCGCCTGTATCAGTTTGAAAAATACGGCCCTGCTTTTTGCAGATGGGAGAGCAGGGTCTTGATGATTTCTTCTTTGCCAGGGTGAAAGCAAAGAAGCTGCTGCATATTGAGACCGGGATACATCGTGACGATCCGCAGCAGAGCCGCAGCTTCATTTCCATAGATTTCAGCCCTGGTCTTCATGGGTATCACCTCCAATGGCGTAATATAGGCGTATTCAAGACGCATTAAATAGGAAGGAAAGCCAGTCAGTGTAAGCCCAAAAGATGATCTGGCTGGCAAAACCGGCTTTTTAGGCGTAATACAGACGCAAAGCAGACGCATAGCGGCGTCTGGCAGGAAAGTTGCACATGGGAATCACCTCGCTTTTCAAATTGTTATATCTTCTGTTCGGCAGATGTGGATTGTTCACGGCGTTTTCGCTCTACGATTTCACGCAGCTCGCGGCGGTCGGTAGTGATCAGATCCTTTTCCAGAGGGCTGGCTTTGAATTCCACCATAATATTGTTGTTATTGGTAGAAATCAGACCGTGACCTCTTTCAAAGTGAGTGATCTCCATTGTTTCAGCATCGGACAGGTGCAGGGCTTCCTGTACCCGCTGGGCTTCGTCGTCCTCCAGATTCAGAATGATCTTGGTCTTGGAGTTGTTGATGATGCCCTTACCAAATCTGCCGCCGTCAAGGTCAAAGAAATCGGCAAGATCCTGGCTTGCAAAAATCGAGGCGCCGCCGTAACCGCGTATGGTTTTGGCAATTTCAAAAGAAAATCGCCAGCCAATCTTACACCAGCAGCACCGGCACCGGATAGAAGCTGCCAGCACTCGTCGATGAAGATGGCTTTTTCTTCTGTACGGTCGGCTTTGGCTCTGTCCCAAACAAAGTCCAGCGCCACAAACATACCTACGGTGAGCAGGTCTCCGGTGAGGGAGGAAATATCCAAAACAGTGTACTTGTTGTCGAGCCGAACATTGGTCTGCTTATTGAAGGTGCTGGCGCTGCCGTTTACCAGACGATTTAGGATGTGGGCCATGCGCATCGTTTCCTTGGAGGTTTTCAAAATTTCGTACAGGTCACCAAGCACCGGCATTTCACGGTATTGGCCGGGCTGTGCAGGGTCTTCCAAAGAGGCGTTATCATGAGTGATGCCTTTTGTGTTATAGGTACGAACAAGGGCTTCGTCCAAAAGCTGTCGTTCTTCGTGAGACATATCGGGGATCAGCAGACTGAAAAATATGTGGAGCTGTTGGATCTTTGCTGCAAGTTCAGATAACTGGATGCCTGGACCGTCCAGGAGTTCATTCACTGAGCGGTCTACCCGCCGGATCTCCATGACATTGATGCAGTGGGGACTGGCCGGTGAAATCTGGATAAAGGAGCCGCCCACATTGGAGCAGGCGCGATGGAATTCATGGCCTTTTAGGGGCGCAACAATGAAAATGGGGATATTTTTCCGCCTCATTCGCAGCGCCATCAACTGCATGGTAAAAGTTTTGCCGGCTCCGCTCGTGCCAAGGATCGACATATTGGCGTTCTTATAGACCGCAGAATTGAAGATGTCCACGATAATAAGGGAGCTGTTGTACTTGTTGACACCCAGCAGGATACCGTTATATAGGATGTAAAGGGATAACAGCTTGCCGCACCGCCTGTCAGCAGGTTGCGCTTACCCCGCTCATACAGTTTCTTTTCCATTGCCACCAATGGCAGGGCAGATAAAAACGCCTGTTCCTCCCGAAAATGGCAGGTGCAGGCGTTCATGTCCTGTGAGAGCAGGAGCTTTTTTCATCTCGCTGACCTTCCATTCCAAGTCTTCCTCGTTGGAGGCAGTAATGGTAATCAGCAGATTCAAGTAGTAGAAGTCCTCGTTGTTGGCAAGACCCTCTTTGAGAAAGTACCCGCTTCGGATAGCGCCATCAATGTCATCAAAGTCGGTGTTGGTGTCGCTGGCGTCCTTGATTTTGGAACGGTTGATACGCAGCTGCTGTCCGACTTTTTGGATGATGGTTTCTTTGGGCTGACGGGAGAGGAACATATCCATATCGATCCCGTCACCGGCATTGACGATAAGACTGAGCCAGCCGGCTGGAACCTGCGTTTTGTAGCCATCAGAGGGCACCAGCAAATAAGCATAATACAGACCGTCAATGCAGATATGGTGACCATGCGTGAAGTCAATGCTTTTGGCGCACAGAATTCGGTGGCAGGGATATGGTCGATCTCACTGTCGCGCCCTTTGGCAAGGTACTCAGCCACAACTTCCTGTGCCCGGACGGAGAGCGGCTTTACAGCACTTTCATTTCTGCAGAGCAGGTTATAGAGGACATCTACGGTAAACTCATCCCAGTTTTCCGGAACGATGACCTCGTTACCGCACTGACGGAGGTAGTTGGTAGCAGTATGGACTGCACTTTGCAGGGCATTAATTGCCTCGCCTTCTTCATCAGAGCGCTTGGTGTTGCTCCACGGCTCATATTCAAAAATCAGGAAGAAACGTAAGGTAATTGCCTCACGGGAACCGATCTGCTGAACGAACTGGAGGTAGTCTTCCTGCATGAGCAGACACTGTTCATTGGTCTCCTGTTCCATCTCCTTCCGAACGGTATCCAGATGGCGGTTGATCTCTGCCCGACGTGTCAGTACCTTGATTTGCAGCTTGATGGGGCTGATTTTCAAGTAGGACACAAAGGAATAGATGATGTTCCGCTGTTCCTGGGCGCTGCGCAGCGCTGATGGGTACTACCTCGACGACCTTGACAAGCGGTGGTCTTTCGTGTAGATGATGCCGTTTTCAATTTTCGGAGATAATCTGCTACCGGGTTGAGGCGGGCTTCGGCTCCTGGTGGATAGGGCGTTTTACTTTGTAGATGGATGCCTTCTTTTTTTTTTTGCGGCTTTCTTCTCCTTGGCGGGGCTTCTGCTTTTTCACAGGACAGGTTTTTGGCGGATCTCGTAGCTGCGAACTTCATCAAACTCTGCTGGGAAATCCTCTCTGCCCGCCGTGACCGCCTGGGAGCCTTAGGTTTGTGTGCCTTCTTTTTTAATATGCTTGCCGCCATGCTCTGCCGCAGGAACCGCATCTTCTGCGCTGTTACCGCCTAAATGCGGCGGTTTCGCAGGTACTTTAGAAAAAAGAGGAAAGGCTCTCACCGGAAATTCCGATAAGCGCCACCAATGCTGCCGGCAGTGCGGTCAGGCACAAAGCGATGATACGGGCAGTCAGGCCAAGAGGGAGCAATGAAAAACCGGCACACCAATGGCAAATGCCAGGATGCCGGCTTCAATCACATTGC
>VOFG01003104.1_pt1 | contig 37613 bp, 72 predicted proteins | sample 5384171 | NCBI WGS metagenome assembly VOFG01 (sample SAMN12384726, study PRJNA508395) | human gut metagenome | isolation source: healthy gut F | host: Homo sapiens
AGGTGCGCGACCTGACTTTTTGAGGAGTTGCAGGGCTATCATATCTGCAAGTCTGATCAGACCATTCGACCTTTGAGGAAGTTCTGCGCCTGATTGACGGCAAGGTGCCGCTCATTATTGAATACAAGGTGCCTGGCATGAGCGCCAAGGTATGCGAGATGGCAGATGCTCTGTTACAGGACTATAAGGGGTTTTACTGCGTCAGGTCTTTTCACCCTTTAGCCGTGCTCTGGTATCGCCGCAATCGCAAGGAGATCGTGCGTGGTATCTTATCCGACTCTATAAAGGAGGGCATGACTGACATGCCAAAGGTTGTTTATGGCATTACCCATCATATGCTGGTCAATTTCCTGATCAGCCCGGATTTTATTGCCTACCATCATAAGTATTATAAGGATCTGTCGCGCACTTTATGTCGCAAACTCTATCACGCACCGGCAGTGGCATGGACGATCAAGAGCCAGCAGCAGTTGGAAGATCGTAAGGATGATTTCGACATCTTTATTTTCGACTCTTTCCTGCCAAAAGACGGACCGGTCTTTAAAAATTAGGCAAAGATAAGCAATATTCCGACAGAAAAACAAAATATCTAAAAAGCACAGGACTTGTGGACTCCTATAATAAACTTATCGTATCAGAAAAATGACGAGTTTCGTTAGAGATAAAAAAAGGAGACAAGTATGAAAGCAATCAGATTACGTTGTGAACAAATGGAAAATCCATTGGGGATTGATGTGCAAAAAGCCATGTCTTTCCTGGATCTGTCAGGATGGTATTCATCAGACTGCCTATGAGATCGAGGCAAAGACCGGTGAAGATGTCATATACAACAGCGGCAAGGTAGCAAGTGACAGCATGAATGTCATGCTGGATGCAGATCTTGCAAGCAAGCAGCAGGTTGTCTGGCATGTGCGCCTGTGGGACGAAAAGGATGTCTGCGGCGAGTGGAGTCAGGATGCTCATTTTGAGATGGGGATTATCAAGGCAGATCGGTTTGTGGCAAAATGGATCAACCCGGAGGGACAATCAATACGGACGAGATGCAGCCGGTATCTTATCTGCGCAAGACCTTTACTTTTTGACGGAAATGCCAAAGATGCAAGAGCCTATGTCAGCGCACATGGTATTTATGAGGTCAGGATTAACGGCAAGCGAGTGGGCGATTTTGTCCTTGCTCGGGAACATCTTCTTATGACAAGCAGATGCCATATCAGACCTATGATGTGACAGAACTTTTGGAAAACGGAGAAAATACCATTACAGCAGAAGTGGCAGATGGCTGGTATCGCAGTTATTCCGGCGTTGATGGAGACAGAAATCTTTTCGGTACCGAGCTTGCCTTTTTCTTCCAGTTGGAAAATGCCGGACAGGTCATCTGTATTTCGGATGAGACATGGGAGGTTTCCCAGGCAGGACCGCTTCGTCAGGCAGATATGCAGATGGGCGAGGGTCTATGATGCAAATAAGGAAGACATTACGGATTGGCATGGCGTAAGTGTGGATGCAGACAATAGTCTATTTAAGGCGACCAACAGTGTCCCGGTGCAGGAACATGAGCATTTTGAAGGAAAGATCATGACAACTCCAAATGGCGAGACCGTGATCGATTACGGACAGAATTTGGCAGGTTATATCTGCTTTACCTTAGAGGCGCATGAAGGCGATCGTCTTGTCCTGACACACGGCGAGGCACTGGATGAGAACGGCAACTTTACGGCAGAGAATTTTCAGGATCGCAAGCGTCATAAGGGCGGCGGAACCGAGCAGAAGGTTACCTTCATTTGTAAAGAGGAACGAATACCTATCATACCAAGTTTTCTATCTGGGGATTCCAGTATGCTAAGGTGGAGACTGATATCGACCTGAGTACCGCACATTTTGAATCCATTGCCGTGTATTCCGCTATGGAGCAGATCGGACATTTCTCCTGTGGCAATGCAGATGTCAACCAGTTGGTGCACAACAGTATCTGGAGCCAGAAGTCCAACTTCTGTGATGTGCCGACGGATTGTCCGACCAGAGAGCGTGCCGCATGGACGGGGATGCCGGCGTATTCGTAGATACCGGTATTTTCCTTGAGGACTGTTACAGTATCTTCCGCAAGTGGCTGGGCGAGTGCCGCCTTATGCAGTACGATGACGGAAAGATTGCAAACATTGCACCGCTGAACAGTAAGCCAAGTTTCTTCTCAGGACTTTTGTCAGGTTCGACAGGCTGGGGCGATGCTTGTATCATCGTGCCATATGCTCTTTACAAAGCGTTATGATGATGTGCGTATTTTGGAAGAAAATTACGATATGATGAAAAAGTGGTACGCTTTCCTTGAAGATCGTGCCAAGAAAAAGGACATCAAGAAGATGTTTAAGAAAAAGAGCCCATATCGCGATTATACGATCGAGACAGGTATCGACTATGGCGAGTGGTGTGAGCCAGGCGTAGACTCTGCTTCCCTGATGGGAAAGACACCGGTTGACTCTGCTACTGCATATTTTGCACATTCCGGTAAAATATTATCCGAGATCGCACAGATCTTGGGGCATGAGGACGAGGCAAAGCATTACGCAGAAGTTTCCGAGAAAGCGACCCTTGCTTTTCGTGATGCGGCAACAGAGAATGGTAAGATCATAGGTGAGCGTCAGGCACCATATGTCAGAGCCATTGCCTTTGATCTTTTGACGGAGGAAGACAAAGAAGCAGGCAGTCGAAGACCTGAATGCTCTTGTAGTAAAGAATGATTATCATTTTGAACACCGGCTTCCTTAGTACGCCATTCCTTTGTCAGGTCTTGGCGGAAAACGGACATACCGACACGGCTTATCGTCTGCTCTTGCAGGATACGGCACCAAGTTGGCTTTATGAGGTGAAAAAGGGTGCCAATACCGTCTGGGAGACATGGGATGGTATCAACGAAAAGGGGAAGTGCATGCTTCTTTGAACCATTATTCCTATGGTGCGATCTGTGGCTGGCTCTTTGGTGGTGTCTGCGGTATCCACTTAGAGAATAAGCATGTTACTATCCATCCATACCCGGATGCATCCTTGGGGTATGCGCATGCGGAGTATGTCTCTCCGGTTGGAAAGATCGTCAGTGCTTGGAAGTAGAGGGAAGATAACATCCATTACACCTTCGAGATCCCGGCGAACGTGACAGCGGAGGTCTACTTAGAGGACGGGCAGAAAGTGACCTTGGAAGCAGGAAAACATGAGATTGTATCAAAGTAGGATTGCTTCACAAGAGTATAGAGAAATGATAAAAAGGCTGTAGCGTTTTGCTACAGCCTTATGTTTTGTTTACGGTATTCACCCGGTGCGATTCCGGCAATCTTTTGGAAAGAGTCCGAAAATAAGATCGGAATTAAAGGATAATTCAATACTGATATCCAAAATGCTCATATTGGTCGTACTGAGGAGCACCTTGGCGCGTTCAATCTTTTCACGCATGATGTACTCGGTAATGGTACAGCCCATTTCCTGCTTGAACTTGCGGGAAAAATAGTATTCGGAATAACCGGCGCGCTCTGCCGATCACCAATGGAAAGTTTCTCATTGATATGCACGCCGATATAATCACAACAGTTTTTGACGATCGGTGAGATGCCGTCGGTGTGTTTGGCTTCGCAAACTTTCTGGAAATAGACTGTTTGCATTTCTTCTATAACAGTACCGTTATCATCCAGAGAAACGGAGTCTTCAATGCGCTGCCCATAAAAAATCGCAAAGATCATAGGCTACGTTTGAGAGACACCACCTTCGATCGCGGCGCGTGAAATTAAGGTCAGAAAGACGAAAGCGTTGTTTTTAGCGGCGCGAAGACTGCTTTTCGGGTTGTGTTTGACACCGCTGCTCAGATGAGAAGAATTCTGCAGAGCCTTGCTATAGTCCGGGTTTCCATCCTTGAAAAAGACGCAAAATTCCTGCTCGGAGGCCCAGATGCCGTGATGCTGTTGCGATGATGGAACAATGGAAGGATTTTCGTAGTTTCCTTTGTTCTGTACGCTCTCGATGGTGTTTATATCAATGGCTGTTCCGCTGATCAGATAGTGCAATTGACTAGCATAACTCATCATGACATTGCTTGCAACAATGGGAAGAGAGGTCAGCAGTTTGGAGACGTTTGCCTTTGTCTTGATGGACAGGTTGCGCTGATCCATAGCCTTTACCAGTTCGTTGTAGGAATTTTCTCCGGTAAAGGTTGGCCCTAAGACATAGAATTTTTTAATTGGTTGTCAACAATCTCAAAGTCAATCAGCCAGGCAAGGTTGAAAAAGGAATAGATAAAGCGAGGATGGGAGGGCAATCCACCGTTTAATGCAGGGGGGAACCTGCAGTTGGAACAAAGCATCAAAACCCTGATAGTCATCCCAGGATAGGTGGTAAAAAAGCATCTGCATATGCTCATCATAGATCCAGCCAAAGAGATTGTTGGTATGTAAGAGCAAATCCATATAGGACTTGATCTGTTCGTCCTTGGTCATGCTTTTAGTCCTCACATAAAAAAAAATCGGCCAGAAGGCTATAATCTTCCTCATTTACACAACGGACAGAGCCGTTTTCCAATATACTTTCTTTTCCTGCAATGGAGCAGAAAACATACTGACTCAGTGTAGATGCAAGATTCAGGATATCTCCTCATTAGAATCAAAAACACGTCGTTTTTGCATGCTTTTACTGCGATCAGAAACTTGGCTAAATCGGTATCTTTTTTAATTTTCTCATGATAAAATCCTCCTATCAAAAAAGAATGCACATAGGTGCAACATGAAATCATTATGATTTTAACACAGCATCAGAAAAAACGTGAAGAAAAGATGACGAATTTTCTGATAGGAAATACAAAATCTGGTCGAAACAATGTAAAGAGGCAGATAAAATAGTATAGGTAAAAAAAAAGATTTATAGATTTTTGGAGGAAAGGAATATGGCAATAAAAGCAATACAGCAGTTTCAGTTGCGCACCGTGATCGGTACAGAGGCAAAGGCGAAAGAGACTTTGCGCCTGATGGAAGAGGCAGGATAGGATGGCATTGAACTCTGTAGTTATATGATAAAGCATATGTCGCTTACCATCCGCGCAATCACACGTCTTGCAGGCATGCCGATGGGAAAGAGTGGAAATCTGGACTGGCATGCGCTTCTGGCTGATACCAATTTAAAAGGTGGTCAGCATCCATCAGGATCTTGGCACTTTGAAGCGTGTTCCGGAGGAAGCCATCGCAGAGGCAAAATCCTATGGAACAAAATATATCGTTATCACCGGAATGCATCATTTGATTATTCTGACAAAGAGGCTGTGGATGGACTGATCGCGATCTGAATGCCTGCGGGAAACGTCTGAAAGAGGATGGCATCGAACTGCTTTTACCACAATCACAACTGTGAGTTCCGTAAGATTGATGGTCAGACGGCTTATGATCGCATCATTGAAAACACGGATCCGGAATATGTTAATTTTTGAGTTTGATTCTTACTGGCCGACAGAGGCAGGTGTTAATACCGTAGAACTCATGCGGCGTCTGGGGAAGCCGTATCAAGTTGTATCACATCAACGACAGAGGCAGCCGCGTAGAGGGAAAGACTTCATCTATTCTGACCTCAGACAGTATGGAACTGGGTTACGGCAATATGGATTTAAAGACCATGGTCGATATTGTGAAGGAAAATGGTGTGGATGCTGTTGTTCTGGAAAGTCATAAGAATTGGGTAGATAAATCCCCGATCAAGTCCTTCCAGTTGAGTGCCAAGTTCATGAATGAGAATGTCTAAACTTTAGTTGCCTATCACACGAAAAGTTGTTAAAATAAATCTATATGAGTTCGTGAGGTAGGGGATATATGAAAAAGGTTTTATTCGTTGGACATTTTAATGACCAGACAAAGCAGATAAAAAGGAACTGTCAAAGTTTGTCTCTATCCAGTTATGTTCGGACAAGGTGACGATCGCTGAGAGCATGATGGGCATTTATGAGCCGGATCTGGTGTTGGTAAATGTCGAGGATTTACGGACGGTCATCTGGAATTTTTCCAGATCTTAGCAGAAAAATATGTGATGACTCCTGTTGTTATCATTGGCAGTGAGGCGGCATATCGCCGCTATGCTCTTTATGATATGTCAGGGCAGGTATCTTACGTGGATCCGCAGGATATGGCGGAAAATGGTGTCTTGGAGGCGCTGATGGCACGCGTGGACATTGATGCGGAGGTCTTGCCGGATGGCTCGATCGTATCCAAGGATGATCGAAAGATCGTCTTGGTGGTGGACGACAGTCCGATGATGCTTCGCAGCATGAAGCAGATGTTAGAGGAACGTTATCAGGTGACACTTGCCACTTCCGGCCAGCAGGCACTGACCATGATCGATAAGCGCCAGCCGGATCTGGTTGTTTTGGATTATGAGATGCCGGATTGCGACGGTAAGGAGACCTTGGAGTTGATCCGCTCAAAGGAAGCGACCAAGGATATACCGGTTGTTTTTCTGACCGGACATGGAGATGCGGAGCATATCCGTTCTGTCTTGGATCTCAACCCAAGTGCATATTTCCTGAAACCGCCAAAGGCAGACAAGATCCTGGAGGTCTTAGGACAATTATTATAATATGACAGGCTGTATTCCCAGAGAGGAAGTACAGCCTTTTTCTGCGTTGTAAAAAGAGGAGAGAAAGGAAATCAGTATGAAATGCTTGAGTTGCGGTAAGAATTTTGATGGCGAAAAATATTATTGCATATGTCCTAAGTGTGGAACTTACAACAAGCCGGAGGATAAGACAAGTCAAACTTCGCCAGAAGCGGATTTTATATATGAGGAGCCACAGGCAGAGGCTGATAGGGAGGATGCGGTAAAAAGCCCCTGATGTTGATATCACAAAGACTGCTGCCTCTGTGCCGGACGCACAAGAAACAAGGGAAAAAAGGCAAAGCGGAATCTTCTGATATTGATCGTGATTTTCCTTGCCTTATCCTTTTTGTTTACCATAGTAAAAAACATTGTTGTGGGATATCTGGGAACGGATAATTACAAGGCGTCTCATCGAGAGGATGTAACGGAGGTGGCTGTTTCAAAAGGCAAAGTAGGGCAGGCATACACGGTGGAAAAAGATTATGGCCGCACCTTGACCGTTGCAAGTGCCGAGGTTTTGGCTGAGGCAGATACAGTCGAAGGTCTTCCAAAGGGGCAGCGCCTGATCGCAGTGCGTCTGGAATCCAATCAAGTGGATAGCATAGACTACGACAGTTATGAAAATGCTCCGGTAGATGATTTTTATATTTCATATGATGGAAGTTTTAGGTCAGAAGTGGGGACATACCAATTTGATAAGGGTGGATATGATGATCGATCGGCAATCGTCAGTCAATCAGTCCGTATGATTTCATGGGATCCGGTGCGCATGCAGGATATGTCTTTTCTTTGTACCAAAGGAGGCAGAAAATATTGCATTTTTTTATAGTATTGCAGATACAGACAGCGGAGAAATTCAAAAGTATGTGAGCGTGCCGTTGCATTTGGATGTGACAGAGTAAGAGGAGGGATGACATGGAGACAGGAAAGCAGAATAAAAAGATCAGCGTCCTTCTGGTGGTGATTCTTATCATTGCAATCAGTACTTTCGGCATCACTTTAATGGATTTTATTGATTCCGTACAATATAGTCTGAGCGGAGGCTCTACCAGCAGCCGAGCAGTTCTGGATGGGAACCGACGATTGCCTATCTGGGCAAGACCTACAAGGACAATGCGACAAGTGGATATTCTTATTATGCGATCGATCTGCCGGTGTATAACAATGGCAGGTATGAGATGGGAACGGATTATGAGGTGCCCATGCAACTGGTAGCGGAAGACTGGGAGGATGTGGACAGTTTTTACGAAACAGATGACAGCGATTTCGCCTATTCCTATGAAGACGTGATCCCATCCGGTACGACTGGCATTGCCCGTAAGATTTATCTGATCAAGGATGGCGTAGATCGGGTAAAAGTTATCTGTTATGAGACAGTGATGATTACTATGATGAGAAGAATGGCGTAGAATTTAATTTGAAAGTACCAACAGAAGAGGTGAAAACACAGGAATAAAGACCACAGTTTTTCAAGGATGTGATCTCGGGGATTATCGTGGCGATTATCGCGCTGCCCCTGTCGATTGCCTTGGCACTGGCTTCCGGTGTGACACCGGAAAGGGAATTCGCCTGATTTTATCGCACACCAATGAACAGCCTATGCATATGATGGAAAAGGCAGGATTTGACAAGCGCATCGGCAAGGAATATTTCTGCAAGCATATTGATGATGCACTGGCTCTGGCAGAGCGGATTGCAGCCAAATAGAATAGAGATATATCATAGGACCTATGTCGTCGGAAAACGGATGACATGGGTCTTTTTTTAACACAATTTTACAGAGACCATACATTTCATTTTACAAAGTGTTTGTATCATATGTCTTGTAAACGAAATAGAAAGAAAAAGTCAAAACGACGAAAAAGGAGATCGAAAAATGAAATTGAAGGAAATCGCCGCAACACTTCTTGTTGCAACATTAGCACTGGGTACCATGGTAGGATGCGGAAGTAAAGGAAATGACAATACAGCCGATAGCGCAGATCGGACAGGAGCATCCGGGGATATCACCATTCTTTCTCGTGAAGATGGATCCGGTACAAGAGGTGCATTCGTAGAACTCTTCGGTATCGAGGAAAAGGATGCAGACGGCAACAAGGTTGACATGACAACCGAGGATGCAAAGATCACAAACTCTACCTCTGTTATGATGACAACTGTTGCAGGAGATGTAAATTCTCTTGGATATATTTCACTGGGTTCTTTAAATGACACGGTAACAGCTTGTAAAGATCGATGGCGTTGAGGCGACCGCAGACAACGTTTCCAACGGTACATACAAGATTGCCCGTCCATTCAACATCGCAACCAAGGGCGAGGACTTAAGTGATGCAGCACAGGATTTCGTAAACTATATCTTGAGCAAAGACGGACAGCAGATCATCACAGACAATGGCTACATCAGCGTAGGCGAGGGTAAGGAATTTACATCCAACAATGCATCCGGAAAACTCGTGATCGCTGGATCGTCTTCGGTAACACCGGTTATGGAAAAATTAGCAGAGGCTTATGGCAAGGTCAATGCAAACGTTGAGATCGAGGTACAGGAAAGTGATTCTTCAACCGGTATGCAGTCAACGATCGACGGCTTGTGTGACATCGGTATGGCATCCAGAGAACTAAAAGATTCTGAAACTGAGGCAGGACTTGTAGCAACAGAGATCGCAAAAGACGGAATCGCAGTTATCGTAAACAACGAAAGTGGAATCACAGATTTAACATCTGATCAGGTAAAACAGATCACACCGGTGAGATTCTTACATGGGATGAAGTGAAATAGAAAATCCCGATATTCAAAGGAAATGAGAAAGGTCAGAACATGAAACATTTGAAAGAACAGATAATGAAGGTCATCTTTTTTCATAGCGGCTTGCACTTCGGTGTTAGCCGTTGCCTTGATTTGTATCTTTTTATTCGCTAACGGACTTCCGGCGATGGAAAAGATTGGACTTGGCAAGTTCTTAACCGGCGTGATATGGAAACCTTCAAATAATATATTTGGTATATTGCCTATGATCATGGGCAGTATCTATGTGACAGCCGGAGCCATTATCATCGGTGTGCCGATCGGACTCTGTACGGCTGTTTTTATGGCGCATTATTGTCCGAAAAGATCTACGGTATCTGTAAGGCGGCAGTCAATCTGATGGCAGGCGTGCCATCCGTAGTCTATGGCTTCTTCGGACTGGTATGTATCGTGCCACTCATGCAGGACTTGACCGGACACGATGGCTCTACCATGCTGACAGCATCCATCTTACTTGGCATCATGATCCTGCCGACCATTGTCAGCGTCTGTGAAGCCGCTATCTGCAGTGTTCCGACACCATATTATGAAGGAGCACTTGCCCTGGGTGCGACCAAGGAGAGAAGCATTTTTCTTACGGTCATCCCGGCGGCAAAGTCCGGTATCGTGGCAGGTATCGTGCTGGGCATCGGCAGGGCGATCGGAGAGACGATGGCAGTTGTCATGGTTGCGGGCAATCAGGCACGTATGCCAAAGGGCATCACACGAGGTGTGAGAACCCTGACCTCCAATATCGTATTGGAAATGGGCTATGCAGCAGATCTGCATAGGAAGCCCTGATCGCGACCGGCGTTGTCTTATTTGTATTTATTCTTTTGATCAACTTATGCGTGGCGGCGCTCAAACGTCAGGACGCAAAGTAAGGAGGCAAGGCAATGAAACAAAATTTAAAAACAGCATTAAAGCATCCCCTGTCGTTTTTGCTTCGGATCTTCATCTTATTATCCGCAGCAATTACCATGGGCGTCTTGCTCTATATCATTATTTTTTTATCGTGGCAAAGGGGGCTCCCCATCTGTCATTAGATCTTTTTGCATGGGAATATACTTCGGACAATGTTTCCATGATGCCGGCAATCATCAATACCCTCATTATGACAGGATTATCCCTCGTGATCGCCGTGCCGCTTGGTATTTTTGCAGCCATCTATCTGGTGGAATATGCAAAAGCGCGGCAGCAAATTGGTAAAAAGTCATCCGCATGACCGCGGAGACCCTATCGGGTATCCCATCCATTATTTATGGTCTGTTTGGTCTTCTTTTCTTTTTGCAACCTATTTGCATTGGGGATACTCTGTGGTCCGGGGCATTGACTTTAGTTATTATGATCTTTGCCACTTGTTATTCGTACGACTGAAGAAGCCCTTATTGCCGTGCCGGATATGTATCATCGGGAAGCCAGTTTTGGACTGGGCGCAGGAAAACTGCGAACCATCTTTCGGATCATCCTGCCGGCAGCCGTACCGGGCATTTTATCCGGTGTCATTCTTTCCATTGGGCGAATTGTCGGAGAGACAGGTGTCCTGATCTATACTTCAGGAACCGTGGCACAGACGGCGACCGATCTGACAAAGTCCGGGCGAACCCTTGCTGTGCATATGTATAGCCTTTCGCGTGAAGGTCTGCACATGGATGAGGCATATGCGACAGCGCTTGTCCTACTGATTCTTGTTGTATTGATCAATGCCATATCCGATGGCATTGCAAAAAAAGTTTCAAAAAGTGTGAGAAAGATAAAAGGAGTCAATAAAACATATGGAGAACAAAGCAAAATTTCCATTCAGGATCTGAATTTATATTATGGCGATTTCCATGCCCTAAAAGGCATTAACATGGAATTGCCGGAAAAAGAAATCTCTGCCTTTATCGGACCAAGTGGCTGTGGTAAGTCTACTTTATTAAAAGCATCAACCGTATGAACGATCTGGTAGAGGGTTGCAAGATCACCGGGCAGTTGAGATTAGATGAAGAAAATATTTATGGTGATATGGACGTCAACCTTTTGCGCAAGCGTGTCGGCATGGTGTTCCAGAAGCCGAATCCTTTCCCGATGAGCGTCTATGACAACATTGCCTACGGACCGCGTACCCATGGAGTGCACAGCAAAGGCGCAGTTGGATGAGATCGTGGAGACCTCTCTGCGCCAGGCGGCGATCTGGGATGAGGTCAAGGACCGGCTGAAAAAGAGCGCATTGGGCTTGTCCGGCGGGCAGCAGCAAAGACTCTGCATCGCAAGAGCACTTGCCGTCAAGCCGGAAGTCCTGCTTATGGATGAGCCGACTTCTGCACTGGATCCTATTTCTACGTCAAAGATTGAAGATCTGGTGATCGAACTGAAAAAAAGATTTTACCATCATCATGGTAACGCACAACATGCAGCAGGCAGTGCGCGTATCGGATAAAACAGCCTTTTTCTTACTTGGAGAAGTCATTGAATACGGAGAGACGGAGCAGATCTTCTCTATGCCGAAGGAGAAAAAGACAGAGGACTATATTACAGGTAGATTTGGTTAAGGAGGAAGTATGAGAAATCGATTTGACAGACAGTTGGAAGAACTGCACGTAGAACTGATCGAAATGGGAAGTATGTGTGAGGATGTGATCCGCAAGACCTCAAAACTCTTGCAGTCCGGGGATGCAAAAGTGGCAAAGGAGATCCGCAAGGAGGACAACAATATTGACGAACAGGAGCGTCTGGTGGAGAGCCTTTGTTTAAAACTTCTCTTGCAGCAGCAGCCGGTAGCGAAAGACCTGCGCAAGGTTTCCGCAGCCTTAAAGATGATCACGGACATGGAGCGTATCGGCGACCAGGCATCCGATATTGCGGAGATCATTGACACGACAGACTTTAGTGTACCGACAAATGATGTAAAACTGGCAAAAATGGCAGAAACGACCATAGCCATGGTAACGGAGAGCATTGACGCCTATGTTAAGCAAGACTTGGAACTGGTGCGTGAGGTCATTGCCCGAGATGATGAAGTCGACGATCTTTTCCTGGAAGTCCGTCAGGAGATCGCAGACGATATGGTAGAAGCCAGGGGATCCGATGAGCAGTCTGGATCTTCTTACGATCGCAAAATACTTTGAGCGTATTGGTGACCATGCAACCAACATTGCAGAATGGGTTGAATTTTCTATCACAGGAACCCACAAGGATGCAGATATTTTATAAATTTTATTTGCAAGATCGCCCGCGGTGCAATACTATGATAGTGATATGAGACACAGGAAACGCGAGTTGGAGATCATGGAGAAGATCATATGATTTATTATGTAGAAGATGAAAAGAATATCCGGGAACTGGTTGAGTATGCACTGCTGGCAAATGGATTTGAGATCAAATGTTTTTCGGAGGGGCGGCTCTTTGGCAGGAACTGCGAAAGATGTCAGACCGGAGTTGATCCTTTTGGATATCATGCTGCCGGGGGAGAGAATGGTCTGGAAATCTTACATCGCTTAAAAAACTGATGGCAAGACCAAGGATATCCCGGTTATCATGGTGACCGCAAAGGGAAGCGAATACGATAAGGTCCTGGGGCTTGACAGCGGGGCTGATGATTATATAGCCAAACCTTTCGGCATGATGGAAATGGTGTCGCGCATCAAGGCGGTCTTGCGCCGCACCAAAAAAGGAAGATGCAGGGGATGATCTGGTCTATGAGGATATCCGGGTCTGCAATGCGTCCCACAAGGTCTTTGTGAAAGATCGGGAAGTGGAACTGACCAAGAAAGAATATGATCTTTTGTCCCATCGATCCGCAATCAGGGCGTGGTACTGACCAGAGATCAGTTATTAAACAGCATCTGGGGTTATGATTTTGCCGGCGAGACACGTACTGTCGATGTTCATGTCAGATCCCTGCGGCAAAGTTAGGATCGACAGGAGACTATGTGACAACCGTCCATGGGATTGGCTATCGGATAGGGGAATGATATGAGAAAACGCATTTTAGAAGCACGGCAATTCTGGTGACATTGGCGATCCTTGTTACCTTTGTCACTGCTTTTTTTCTTTATGTATAACAAATTAGAAGAAAATATGACGGAGCGTGTGGATAACGAGGTGGATTATCTGGCAAAGGCTGTGGATGAACTGGGAGGAACTTCCCTTGAAACAGGTCTGGCAGATGGTGTGACCGGGCGCATTACCGTAGTCGATGCCGTCGGCAATGTCCTGTATGACTCTTATGAGGATGCAGCAGAGATGGAAAATCACGCATCCCGACCGGAGATAGCCCAGGCGATGAAAGAGGGCAGGGGGAGCGCCAGCCGCTACTCGACGACTTATGCCAAGCGCAGTTACTATGCAGCCGTTCGTCTGGATAATGGGCGATCCTGCGCGTGGGGGATACGATCGACAGCGTCTATGGGACCCTTTTTCCGGGCGTTTTTTCATGTTGCTGCTGCCATTGGTCTTACTGCTGATCCTGAGTTTTTATCTGATCGACCGGACGACAAAGCGCATGATGGAGCCTTTGGAGGCAATCGACCTGGATCATCCGCTGGAAAATGTCGCCTATGATGAACTGGTGCCTTTTCTGCGTCGTATCGCAGAACAGAACGAAGCCTTGAAAGAACAGGTGCAGGAGCGCAACAAGCAGCAGCAGGAATATGTAGCCATTACGGAAAATATGAAGGATGGTCTGATCGTGACCAACCGTCACCATGTGCTTTCCATCAACCGGGCAGCCCAGCGTATTTTTGAGATCAAACCGGAAGAGTGTATGGGACAGAATATCATTGTCGTAAACCGCAACCAGAAGTTGAAGGAAGTGGTGGACGGCGCGCTTGCCGGAAAAAAAGACATGGTCAAACATATGACCATTGATGATGTGACCTATGAACTGCATGGAAATCCGGTCATCCAGGACGGCACAAATACCGGTGTTGTCATCTTTATTATGGATGTGACCCAGAAAAGCAGTTGGAGAATATGCGGCAGGAGTTTTCGGCAAATGTATCTCACGAATTAAAGACACCCCTTATGTCGATCTCCGGCTATGCGGAACTTTAAAGGATGGGATCGTGCGGCCGGAAGATCAGAAGGAATTTGCCGGTAGGATCTATCAGGAGGCAGCCCGCCTGACAACACTGGTACAGGACATCATCCGCCTGTCAAAACTGGATGATGAAAATCTGGAACTGGAAAAAGAGACGATTGATCTGTTTGAGATGAGCAAGGAGATCATTGAGACTTTACAGCCTGCGGCAAAGAAGCAGCATATCTCCATTTCTTATCAGGGCAAGCGTTTGTCTATCAGTGGCATGCCGCAGATCATTTATGAAATGCTTTACAATGTATGTGACAATGCCATTCATTACAATAAAGATGAGGGAACGGTGGTTATCACGACCGAAAAGACAGAAGAAGGCATCTGCTGGAGCGTGGCAGATACGGGAATCGGTATTCCACTGGCAGAGCAGGAACGTATTTTTGAAAGATTTTACCGCGTGGATAAGAGCCATTCGCGTGCGACCGGCGGCACAGGTCTTGGACTTTCCATTGTAAAGCACGGCGCAGAATTACATGGAGCGAGTGTCCGTGTGGACTCCGCCCCGGATCGGGGAACCACGATCGACCATCGTATTCCCTGCCTAAATTTATTTTTGTCTGTTGTGGCGTTTCTCGTCGATCATGGTGCGCATACGCTGGCGCAATTCATTGCCATCTTTACTGCGCTTGAAGCCTTGGATACTGAGCAGGGTACTTTTCTGTGCAGCAGATGAGGACAGGAAAAGACTTTCCAGACGCTCTTTGGTCAGACGTTCGCGCAGGGCGGCAGCCTTTTCTTCTGCCAGTTCCTTGCGGACAAAAGCGCTCTCTTGGATCTGTTCGGACTTCTCGATCATGTTGCCGATGGCATCGGCTGCCTTGGTATCCAGTTTCTCGTAGGCACTTGCGATCTGCTCGTTGATCTCGCTTTCGATCCGGTTGAAGTTCTTGGCAAAATTGGTCAGGGCGGAAACCGTCAGAGCCATATCCATGCCAAATAAAAACATAAAGACCAGCGACAGGGCTTCCATCAGATAGACATTGGTATCGTGTGTCATGCCGCTGACAAAGGATAAATGACGCGGACGACCAGAATGCCTGCCAGTCCAAAGCCGATGGATGCCGGCAGGCAGACGACCATTGATATTGCAGATAACATTGCTGTAGTCCCACCAGTAAGCGTGGAAAAGTTTTTCCAGCGCCCAGGAAGTCGTATATTCCAAAACGATACTGCCAAAAGAAGCAGATCAAAAAGATCTTTAAGTTGCTGGCTTCCTGCATACCGGAGATGGAAACTCCGAAAACAGGATGGAGGCAAGCAGGGCACCGACTCCGTAGATGGGAACGATGGGACCGTGCAAAAATCCGCGGTTTTCCCAGTGATGCTTGCGGATGGTACAGTAGGTGGATTCATAGATCCAACCCATGAAACTGTATATGATGAACCAGACAAAATATTTTTACTAACATAGAATTATCCTTTCTTTGAGTACTGCTACCGGTGCTAAAAATTATACAAATAAGATACTATAAGAAATACTAATAGTCAAAATAGAAATATGTAATTTGACAAAGATTAAACAATCTTTATTCTGAGTAAGGAAAAGTTATAAATAAGACAAGTTAAAGGAGAAGTTATCATGAATGCACAGACAAAAACAACAGCACTTCGTACCGTAGACATTGCGTATATCGGACTCTTTGTTGCAGTTATGGCAATCTGTTCTTGGATTTCCATTCCGGCAACGGTTCCATTTACCTTACAGACATTTGCAGTCTTTATGGCAGTAGGTCTTTAGGAGGAAAAAGAGGCACGATCGCAGTTTTAACATATGTATTATTGGGAGCCATTGGCGTTCCGGTCTTTGCCGGATTTTCCGGTGGTATTGGCGCCCTGCTCGGCAATAGCGGCGGTTATATCGTTGGCTTTGTTTTCTCTGCCCTCGTTATGTGGGCTATCACAGCAAAATTTGGCGAAAAGACATGGGTATTAGGTCTTTCTAGGGTATTAGGTCTGATTGTATGCTGTGCTTTTGGAACCATGTGGTTCATGATCGCTTGCACTGCAAATACAGGTGCTGTCGGCATCGTAGCCGTACTTGGCTGGTGTGTTATCCCGTTTATCATTCCGGATCTCTGCAAGATCGGTATTGCTTTGATCCTTACCAAGCGTCTGAAAAGACATGTAAAATTATAAGAGAAACGGTTCGCTGTCAGGAAGCACATCCTTTGGGGTGTGCTTTTTTTATTTGTGTATTCTTACTGGTAAATCAGAGGAATTTGTGTAAAATAAAATGGAAAAGAGGTTATATTTATGGAAAAGGAAATCAGATCGGACAATCCTTTGGGATATGTCCCGGAAAATAAACTGCTGCGCCAGTTTGCCATACCAAGCATCATCGCCATGCTGGTATCGTCCCTTTATAATATCGTAGACCAGTTCTTTATCGGTAATGCGGTAGGGGAGTTGGGAAATGCGGCGACCAATATCGCCTTCCCCTCAACACGTCCTGCGTGGCGATCGCGCTTTTTGATGGGTATCGGCGGTGCGTCTACCTTTAATCTTTCTATAAGGGGAGACTCTAAGGGCGCCGGAAAATACATCGGCAATTCGGCTACGGTCATGCTGGTATTAGGCGTTGTCTTATCCGCGGTCACACTTTTTATTCTTAGCGCCGCTTTTGCGCTTTTTTCGGTTCGCCGGAAGAAGTCCTGCCTTATGCTATGGAATATACGAGGATCACGGCATTGGGCTTTCCGTTTTGATCCTGTCTCCCGGAGGCGGACATCTGGTGCGTGCAGACGGCAGTCCAAAGATGACCATGGCGATCAACATTGTCGGTGCTGTGGTAAATACAGTTCTGGATGCCATCTTTGTCTTTGGTTTTGGCTGGGGTATGACAGGAGCCGCGGCTGCAACCGTGATTGGACAGGTCATTGCCAGTATCATGGTTATTGTCTATCTGTCACATTATAAGACTGTGCCATTGCATAGGGACGCTTTTTGCCAAAGGCAGAGGTCGTCCTTTGGGTTGTATCGCTTGGCGCGGCACCTTTACTTTAACCAGTTGGCAATGATGCTGGTACAGATCGTGCTCAACCGTACCCTTAAATACTACGGCGGTCTGTCCATCTACGGCGAGTCTATCCCGATCGCCTGCTCCGGTATCATCGCCAAGGTATCCATGATCGTCATGGCATTTGTCATCGGTATTTCCCAGGGCTTGCAGCCGATCGTTAGTTTCAACTATGGGGCAAAAAAGTATGGCCGCGTGAAGAAATCCTACTTTATGGCGATTCGCATTTCTGCTGTCATCTGCGTGATCTCCTTTGTCCTTTTCAGGCATTTCCGAGACAGATCATTTCCATCTTTGGTAACGGATCGGAACTTTACTTTGATTTTGGCGTGAATTTCTTCCGCAAGTACCTGTTTTTATCTGCCTGTGCTTTATGCAGCCGATATCAGCCAACTTTTTCACGGCGATCGGTAAACCGAAAAAGGGTATTTTTATGTCGTTGACAAGACAGATCATCTTTCTTCTGCCACTGCTTCTGATCCTGCCGCGTTTTATGGGGATCGACGGAGTCATGTATGCGGGACCGATCGCGGATCTGGTAGCGACGATCGTCTGCATAATACTGGTTGTTCTTGAGATGCGCAGACCGGAGTTTGCAAAAGAATTAGATGATTTTGGGGATTTTATATGATACGAATCGCAATCGTAGAGGATGAAAAAAGAATATCAGGCTACCTTGCTTTCCTATATCAAGCGGTATCGCGAGGAGCATTTTGCTGACATTGCCACAAGCGTCTTTTCGGATGGGATGGACCTGGTTGATGATTATCACGGTGGCTTTGACATCCTGCTTATGGATATCAAGATGAAGCATTTAGATGGGATGAAAGCGGCAAGAAAGATCGCAGTATGGATGGGGGCAGTCGTCATTATCTTTATCACGACTATGGCGCAGTACGCGGTAGCGGGCTATGAAGTGGATGCTCTGGATTTTATCTTAAAGCCGATCGATTACGGCAGATTTGAGCCAAAACTTACCAAGGCGATCGGCGTGGTGGAAAAGCAGGGCAAAAGAAATATGTCATGCTACAAAAGGACGGACGCAAGGAAAAGGTGTCCTCGGATGATATTTTGTATATCGAAGTTCGCAATCACAATGTCTATTATGTGACCGCCCACGAGAACTATACCATGCGTTCTTCCATGGCAGAAGCGGAAAAGGAGTTCGCAGACTATCATTTCAGCCGTTGCAACCAGGCGTATCTGGTCAACCTAAAAAATGTGATCAGTGTAGATAAGGATGATGTGCAGGTCGGCACCTATCATCTGCCTTTTTCCGCATCCAGAAAAAAGCCTTTCTTACAGGAACTCAGTCAGTTTTTGGAAGCCGGTTATGATAGGTAAGGAGGATTCATGTTAGCATTTCTACATCAATTTATTTTTCCAATGGAATTGTTTCTGGCAATCCCTGATCCATGTACTGCGCCTGCGAATCAGAAAGGGTGGAGGCTGGCGCTGTCTTTTGACCGGTCTCGTACTTTTGATCGTTGAGGCGGTCTGGATGCAGTTTTTCCCACAACTGGCTGGCCTTATTCCGATCCCGGGACACGGAGATCTGGCGGCATTGACCTCTTTGCTTGTATATGCCCTGCTCTACGCTGTCCTGCTCGTGGCAATGTTGCTGGCAATCCTTTTTTTTGCTATGAAGTGACGCTCAAGGAAGCGGTCTTGTGTATCATGATGGGCTATGCGACCGAGCATGTGGCATATTGCATCCGCCTTCTGGTCAACAGTGCGACCCATAGCCAGATCGCGGAAAGCCCCACCTTTGTTATCTGCTTATTCATCTGGGAGTTTTATGTCTTTTTTACTTCTTCTTCGCCAAGAAGATGGTGCAAAATCATCACTATGAGACAGATGCCATCACTTCGCTTTGGATGACTCTGGTTACGCTCTTTATCGTGCTTCTGATGAGTCTGGCCTCCTCTTTCTGGGGATTTCGGACGTTGCACGGGATCTATGGATTGGTCTGCTGTCTCTTTGTCATGATCAACCAGCGAAACTATATGGGACAGTGGCATCTGCAAAAGAGATGTCGGCGCAGGAACAACTCTTTATGATGAATAAGGCGCAGTATGAACTCTCCAAGGAGAACATCGAACTGATCAACCATAAATGCCATGACCTGAAACACCAGATCGCAGGACTCCGCAACATCACGGATTCCGAGGAGCGTAGGCAGGTCGTAGACTCCATCGAGAAATCTGTCATGATCTATGACTCCATCCTACATACCGGCAATCCTATCCTCGATACCGTCCTGACGGAAAAGAGTCTGGTCTGTCAGGAAAACGGCATCCGCATGCATGGGATAAATCGATGGCAAACTCCTCTTTTTATGGATGCCATAGACATATACACCCTCTTTGGCAATGCTCTGGACAATGCTATTGAGGCGAACCGCAAGGTGGAGGAAGAAAAGCGCTGTATCAGTATTCTGATCCATGAAAAGGTCAATCTGATCTTTATCCAGATCGAAAACCCATACAGCGAGGCACTGCACTTTAAGCATGGTCTGCCCCAGACCAGCAAGGAAGATAAGGATTATCACGGCTTTGGCATGGAGAGTATCCGCACCATGGCGGAAAAGTATGGAGGCTTTCTAACCTTAGAGACCGGGCAGGATATCTTTGTCCTGCGTATTACCATTCCACGGAGCCGATAGACCGATTACGACACAAAAATGACAGAACAGGACACACATTGTTCACAAAAAGAAAAAGTATGCTAACCTCTTTTTTACAAAGATGGGGTAGCGCTTTGTGCGTTACCGCAAAATGTAAGAAGGAGGTTTTTCGTTATGAGGAAAAAAAAAAAAGCAGCCGACCAGACGAAGCAAGATCATCAAGACCGTCATATCATTGATCCTGATTGCGGTCATGGTCGCAGCGATCGTGGCTGCTAACACACTTTTGACGGATAACAATCGTATGGTAAATGCCATGATGGGAGCCAATGACTCTGTGATCGACAACTCCGGCGTGGATACTAAGGGATTGGATCGGATTATAACAAGAGTGATTATTCGGAGGATGAGATCGGAGCGGCAGAAGATGCTCTGGCAGACCAGATCGCGGATGAGGGTATTGTGCTTTTGAAAAATGAGGACAATGCACTTCCACTTTCCAAGGATACGCCGATCAGTTTCTTTAGCAGAAACCCGTTACCGTCACAACACATGCCGGTATCATGGGACATGGCAGCGGCAGTCTGAAAGAGGATTTTGAAGCAGACGGCTATACCGTCAATAAGACTCTTTGGAAGTTCTATGACAAGGGCGACGGATCATCTTATGGACTTGGCACAGGCTCTATCAGTTTTGGTGATGAAGAAGACTTTGCCATCAATGAGTGCCCGTTGGAAAAGATCACGGCAGACGACAAGGTGGTAGACAGTCTTTCCGGTACGACCGCAGTCTATGTCTTAAAGAGAGTGGCTGGCGAAGGTCGTGATATGCCGCGTTCTATGTATAATCACACAGACAAGGCAGAAGACCAGACCAAGTCTTATCTGGAGCCGGATTCCGTAGAGTTGGAAATCTTATCTTATTTAAATGATAACTTTGACAATGTGGTACTGGTGGTCAATTCAATGCAGCCTTAGAACTGGACTGGGTTAATGACTATGCTAATATCAAGTCGATCGTTTTAGCACCGAGTGGTCTTTCTTCTTTGCCAGAGATCTTGAGCGGAGAGGTCAATCCATCCGGCAGAACCGTAGATACCTTTGCAGCAGATGCCCTTGCATCACCGGCTGCACAGAACTTTGGTGATTACCAGTATTATGATGAAAATGGCGATGCAACCAAATATAACTATGTTAGTTATGAAGAAGGTGTCTATGTCGGTTACCGTTACTATGAGACACGCTATGAGGATGTTGTATTAGGACAGGGCAATGCAGGAGATTATGACTATGCTTCTGAGGTATGCTATCCGTTTGGTTATGGACTTTCCTACACGACTTTCTCTTGGAACGCACCACAGATCAACCTGGAAAGATGGAAGCGCAACCGCTACGGTTGAAGACCAATACAGGATGTCGCAGGAAAAGATGTCGTAGAACTTTACGCACAAAGTCCATATACCGAATATGACAAGGAAAACGGAGTAGAGAAGCCGTCCGTAGAACTGTTGGCATATGGAAAGACATCTGTCTTGGAGCCGGGCGCATCTGAGACTGTCACCATGACTTTTGATGAAGAACAGTTTAAGGCATATGATGCCAATGGCGCAAAGACCTATATCCTGGATGCTGGCACATATTACATCACAGCAGCAAAGATGCACATGAAGCCATCAACAATATTTTGACCGCAAAGGGCAAGACGACCGCAGATGGCATGACAGAGGCAGGGGATGCATCCATGGTAACCACGTACGAGCCGGAGAATGCAGACACTGATCTGACAACTTATGCCAAGGATACCTATAGTGGTGCAGAGATCACCAACCAGTTTGATGATGCCAAGGGTGATGTGAACTATCTGACCAGAAATGACTGGACCGGAACTTTCCCGACACATGATGGGGAGCCGACAGATGAGATCAGTACCTGGGGCAATGAGATCAACGGTAGTGACAAAGATGGCAATCCTGCATCTTATGTTTACAGCAAGATCATTGATGCAGATGGCTTAAAGGCATTAGATTCCTTTGATTCCGGATCACCGGTCGATGCATCTGAGTTTGATGACAAGATTGTTTACGGAAAGAAAACGGTCTGACCCTGATCCAGATGCGTGGACTTGATTTTGATGATCCACAGTGGGATGACCTTCTGGACGAATTGACTTATGAAGATTACTACAACACGATCGGACTTTCCGGTTATGGAATTGAGTATATTGATTCCATTGATATGCCATTCTGTACCGATGCGGATTCTGCAAACGGACTGATCTATGGCGGAACCGGGAAATATTATCCGAACTCTATGACACTGGCACAGACCTGGAATCAGGAACTGGCAAGAGAAATGGGAACCATGATCGGTAATGAGGCGATCATCGGTGGCATGGACGGCTGGTATGCACCATCTATGAATATCCATCGTACACCGTTCTCAGGACGTAACGGTGAGTATTATTCCGAGGATCTTACCTCTCCGGTGCTGTTGCATCAAACCAGGTTTACGGTGCAGCAACCAAGGGTGTATATGCTTACATCAAGCACTTTGTCTTTAACGATCAGGAAGATCACCGAGGCGACCGTGACGGACAGTACGGACTTGCAACATGGCTCAATGAGCAGTCTGCAAGAGAGATTTACTTAAAGCCATTTGAAATGTGCATGAAACTGGGCGATGTGGAACTCAACTATCTGGAGCAAAAGAGCGATGGCGGAACTTATGAGAACGCGACCAGACAGATCCGTGCATGTCAGGCAGTCATGACCGCATTTAACCGTATCGGTTATACCTGGACCGGCGGTGAGTTACAATCTTTTGACCGGCATCGCCAGAAATGAATGGGCATTCAACGGCATGATGACAGATAATGCCAATACCGGTGTATTCATGGATGGCTACCAGATGATCGAGGCAGGCGGAGACATCAAGTTGACCTATAGCAGATTCTGCACGATTTGATTTTGATAAAAATGATACAGCAACCTATCACTACGCGAGAGGCTATGCACCGTGTCCTTTATACGGTAGCAAATTCCAAAGGCAATGCTTGGTGCAATGCCGGGAACCGATTTCGTGGATGAACCTTCTGATACAGAGGAAGATCATGTAATGGCAGTGGATATTGTATGCGGTATTCTGATCGCACTCCTGGCAGTGACGACCGTGCTTCGCTTTGTACCGAGAAGGAAAAAGCAAAAGTAACAGCATATGAAAGAATAGAGAAGGCAGGGACATCTGGATCGCCCTTGTTTTTTTGTCGGAAACTATATAATAAAACATCATAGATAATACATAGTGAGAAGGGGCTGTATTATGGAAAAAGAACGTGTAGAAAGACAGAAACGAAAAGGAAAAAGAAACTAACAGAGGAGAAGACTGCCAAGGTTCGCGGCAAAAGGCTGAGAAAGCAAAGAAAAAGCCGGGCAAGTTACACAAGACCAGTATCGGTATGAAGATCTATTCTTGTATGGCGGTCATGGGGATCTCCTTTTTTGGTCGTTGTTTTTGCTAATATCTCCATCCTTGGCACAGTTGAGAAGAATAACGACAAACTGGTCAACGTCTATATGGAGTTGGAGCAGGCAAAGAGCGTGACTGCAAGTCATATCAGCAGACGGCAAAGTACGCAGAGTCCCTGTGTCAACCGTCAAAGGATGTCAACTTCTCCGGACTGGAATCAGCGATCCAGACCGTGCGTGACAATATGGATACGACCAAGAAATGTGTCAAGAAGACAGGAGACAAGAACTCGATCTCCCGCGTGGATGCATGGGGAAGTCAAGATGGAAGATTTCCTGGATTCCCAGAGTCGATCCTGACCAAGTGTCAGCAGGGGATATCGAGGCGGCTTCAATACTTTATCTACCCTGGGTGGACATATACTGTGCGATCGCACAGGGTGACTTCGAGGAATTATTTAACAGTGAATTAGCCAATATCGAAAGGACCAATACAGGCGATCAAAAGCCGTATCCGTCGATCAACTATATCTGCTCCCGGTGGTTGATTTATCATCCTCGTTATGGTTCTGATCGTTTATAAGACCATCGTTCGTCCGACCGAGCAAAGTCCGGTGAGCAGATCCGTGAATGCTGATAAGATCTCCAAGAACGAGGGCGCATCTGGACCGAGCGTATCATGGTGCGTTACGGTGATGAAGTCGGTCAGATGGCAATGGGCATGAACGGATTTTTGGATCAGTTGCAGAATGTTATGCAAAACCTCAAGTCTGAGGCAGACATATGACATCTTCTGCACAGGCTGTTCTGGATTCTGTAGATTCTTCCACAGCCAATGCAGACAATGTATCTGCCGCTATGCAGCAGATGGCGGCCAGCATGGGAGGAGATCGCTGCAACACTTAGTACCATCACTTCCGGTAGTGATGCTATCCTTGCAGAAGTACAGAACATGGTAGACAGTGCCAGCGGCGGTGTCGATCTGGTACATGAGATCAAAGACAGAGCACAGAATCTGCATGCAGAGACAATCTCAGGCAAGAACGAGACCAGCGGACGTATCGTAGAGATCCGTGGCATGGTAGAAGATGCCGTGGAGGAGAGCCGCAGTGCAGAAAAGATCGCAGAACTGACCGGCGAGATCTTAGATATTGCCAGCCAGACCAACTTTACTCGCTTTGAATGCATCTATTGAGGCTGCAAGAGCAGGCGAGGCAGGCAAAGGGATTTGCCGTTGTTGCGGATGAGATCCGTCAACTTGCAGACAGCAGCCGTGAGACTGCCAACAACATTCAGGAGATTTCAAACTGGTTATCGGTTCCGTTGAGAAACTGGCATCCAATTCACAGAATATGCTTGCCTTTATCGACGAAAAAGTTATGCAGGACTACGATGGATTTGTTAAGGTTGTGGAGCAGTACGAGGCAGATGCAGACAGCATCAATGAAGTATTGGGACAGTTCGCAGCCAAGACAGACGAGATCCGCAATACCGTTGAGGATATGAACAATGGTATCAACGATATCTCTACTGCCATTGATGAGAACGCACAGGATGTGACAGGTGTTGCACAGAATGCCGTATCTTTGGTAGAGGCTATGAACAAGATCCAGGCAGAAACAGAAAACAATCAGGCGATTTCCCAGCAGTTGAATGAGCAGGTAAACCGCTTCAAGAGAGTATAATGGAAAAGAATTACAAATTAAAGATCGAGTTATGACGGTTCGCGTTATTTCGGCTGGGAACACCAGCCGGATCGCGAAACCATCAAGGAAAAATAGAGACAGTCCTTACCCGTATGGTGGATAAGGACATGGTAGACGTGATTGGCGCGGGGCGTACAGATGCAGGTGTACATGCCCGCGCCATGATTGCTAATGTGCATCTGGATACGCAGATGTCACCGGAAGAGATCCGTGATTATGCCAACCGTTATCTGCCGGACGATATTGCCATATTGGAAGTGCGGGGAGGCGGCTGACCGCTTCCATGCCAGGTATAAGGCAGTGGGAAAGACTTACCAGTACACCTGTTTTGACGGTCCGGTCAAACCGGTCTTTGACCGCAAGTATTATACGCCACTGGATCAGGAACTGGATGTGGAAGCCATGCAGGAAGCGGCGCATTTTCTGGAAGGCAAACACGATTACAAGAGTTTTTGCGGCAACAGCCGTATGAAAAAGTCGACCGTCCGTATCGTAGACACGATCACCGTGCGCCGGCGTAAGGGATATGTTTATCTGACCTTCCATGGCACCGGCTTTTTACAGAATACGGTGCGTATCATGTCAGGAACGTTGATCGAAGTCGGTCTGGGGCGAAAGAGACCGGAAGAGGTCGGGGGAGATTTTGGAGGCATGCGACCGTAAGGTGGCAGGTCCGACAGCACCGGCAAAGGGGCTTTGCCTCTTGAAGGTGGACTATTAAAGGAGAGCAGAATGAAGGATGAGTGAAGGTTTTTCAGACCTTCGCTCTTTTTTTGCCCCGTTTTTTGTATAGAATGTCGGAAATTATGGATAATATACAAAAACGATATGGAAAATTTGTTGAAGTTTATGACTGACAATGATTGAAAATGACGGAATGTGATTGTATAATACGAACATCAAATGAATGATTTTTGAATGAAGTTGAACGGAAGTGAATTTATGTTAGCAGAAGAAAGATTTGCAAGAATATTGTCCATACTAGAAGAAAGCGGTTCTGTGACGGTCGCAGAATTGATGGAACGTCTGGATGCGTCAGAGTCGACCATCCGCCGTGACCTCAACAGTCTGGATGCCAGAGGACAACTCATCAAGGTGCATGGCGGTGCCATGATGAAGGACGCCGCTTCTTACCGGACGCAGGATGATGACGTCCAGTTACGCAAGGAGCGCAACGTAGAGCAGAAAGTAGTGACGCCCGCTATGCGGCGCATTTCCGATCTCTGATTATGATGTGGTCTATCTGGATGCAGGCACGACGACAGAGTTGACGATCGATCCCATGCTCAACCGCAATGCCATGTATGTGACCAATGCCATCGGTCATGCGAGAAAACTGGCAGCCTTAGGCTGTACCGTCTATCTTCTGGGCGGTGAGTTCAAGGGAACGACGGATGCCATCGTCGGTGAGGAGGCAGTGCTTTCCATCGCTAAATACAATTTTACCAAGGGCTTTTTTCGGAACCAATGGCGTGACGGTAGAACAGGGATTTACCACACCGGAGGTCAAAGAGGCTTTGATCAAGCGCAGAGCACTGGCACAGACCAAGGATGCCTACATCTTAGCAGATGCCAGCAAGTTCGGAGAGATATCCACCGTGACTTTTGGGGACTTTGCGGATGCAACTGTTTTAACGGATCAGATAAACAAAAAAGTATAGAGATTTTTCAAATATTAAGGAGGTGGGAGAATGATCTATACAGTGACCTTTAATCCTTCTTTTGGATTATATCGTGTCAGTGGATGATTTTATGCTGGGGCGTGTCAATCGTACCAGGACGGAGATCATTTATCCGGGAGGCAAGGGGATCAATGTTTCCATGGTGCTGAAAAAATCTGGGGCATGATAGTCACGCACTTGGCTTCATGGCAGGATTTACCGGACAGGAGATCGTCAGACTCTTGGATGAATGGGGCGTACAGTCAGATTTCATCCGGGTAGAGCAAGGGATTTCCCGTATCAACGTCAAACTCCGTTCCAATGAGGAATCCGAGATCAACGGACAGGACCTGCGATCGCCGAGGAACATATCAGACAGTTGTATCAACAGTTGGATCGTTTGGAGGACGGCGATGTCTTAGTGCTCGCCGGAAGCATACCGGATGTCATGCCGGATGACATCTATATGGATATCATGAAGCACTTATCTTCCAAGAAGTTGCATATCATTGTGGATGCGACCAGAGATCTGCTGGTAAATGTATTGCCTTATCACCCATTTTGATCAAGCCAAATAACCACGAACTTGGTGAGGTCTTTGGCGTGGAATTGGAGGATAAGGATGATGTCTTTACCTATGCCAAAAGTTACAGGAGCGTGGGGCACGCAATGTCCTGGTTTCTATGGCAGGGGACGGAGCAGTCCTTTTGACAGAGGATGGACAGAGATTTGAAAGTATGCCGCCGAAGGGCAAGGTCGTCAATTCGGTCGGTGCCGGGGATTCCATGGTAGCAGGATTCCTCGCAGGATATATGGAAGAACATGATTATGCCAAAGCATTTTATATGGGACTGTGTGCGGGGAAGCGCATCCGCATTCTCAGAGGAACTGGCAACCAGGGACGAAGTCCTCGCTTTGATACATAGCATCGGGAACAAATGTGTCAAACATTATTTTATAGGAAAGGTAAAAAGGAGGAATCACACATGAAAGTGAGAGATTTGCTTGGTGTAGAAAGCATTCAGTTGCAGGGGACACCAACAGGCAAGGAAGATGCCATCAGACAGATGGTAGACTTGATGTGCAAACGCGGCAACATCGCGGATCCGGACGCTTATCTGCAGGGGGTTTTTGCAAGAGAAGAAGAAGGAACGACAGGTATCGGAGAGGGATTGCAATCCCACATTGTAAGTCGGATGCAGTATCGGCACCGGGGCTGGCAGCCATGGTCGTGTAAAGGGCGTAGAATACGATGCACTTGACGGAGAACCGGTGCATATCATTTTTTGATCGCAGCACCAAATACAGAAGACAATGTGCATTTGAGGTACTTAGTCGCTTGTCCGTCCTTTTTGATGGATGAGCAGTTTACAAAGGATCTGATGCAGGCAAAGAGCCCGGAGGACTTTTTGCATGTGATCGATCTGGCTGAGGCGGACAAGGAAGAAAAAGAGGAAGCCAAGGCAGAGGCAGAAAAGCAGAGGTCGGAGAGGAGACTTTTGTGGTTGCGGTTACCGGATGTCCTACCGGAATCGCACATACTTATATGGAGCAGAAGCCTTAGAAAAGCAGCAGCCGAGAGGATGCCGGATCAAGGTAGAGACCAGAGGATCCGGAGGGAGCCAAGAATGTAATTACGGATGGAGATCGCCTCTGCAAAGGCAGTTATCGTTGCCGCAGATACCAAGGTGCCAATGGATCGTTTTTTGATGGAAAGAAAGTGATCGAGTGTAAGGTGGCAGATGGCATCAGCAAGGCAGAGCAGAACTGTTAAAGACCGTGGCTATGAGAGGGGATGCTAAGGCATACCATGCAAGGGCCAGCTAAAAAGAGAGCAAGGTCGAGAGTTGGTGGCTCCAGCGTAGGACATCGATCTATACACATCTGATGAATGGGGTATCGCACATGCTTCCGTTCGTTATCGGTGGCGGTATCTTAACAGCGATCGCCTTTTTGATCGATACTTTGATGGGCTATGGTGCGATCGGTGGCGGAAGTTTCGGTTCCTGCACACCGGTATCCGCATTCTTTAAATATGTAGGTGGTCTTGCTATGGGACTTATGGTTCCGGTACTTGCGGGCTACATTGCTTATTCCATCGCAGACCGTCCGGGTCTTGCGGTTGGTTTTACCGGAGGCCTTCTGGCATCCAATGGTAATGCTCTCTTTACCGATTATGATTGGGGCAATTCCTGTCCGGCTTTAGCGATTTTGTTGGACGTTTTGCTTTCCAGGGAGAGCATGGCGGTACGACCGTTTCCGGTTTCCTTTGGCGGATTCTGGTAGGTTTCCTTGCCGGATACATTATACTGGGACTCAAGAAACTGTGCGAGAAACTGCCGGATTCCTTAGAAGGAATCAAGCCGACCCCGATTTATCCGGTCTTGGGAATATGTTTATCAGTATTGTCCTCATGTGCTTTATCTTTAACCCATTGATCGGACTGATCAACACCGGACTGAGCAACGGACTGACAGCCCTGGCTAAGGCAGGACTGATCACCTTACTGGGATGTCTCTTGGGAGCAATGATGGCGATCGATATGGGTGGTCAATCAACAAAGCCAGGCTTATGTATTTGGTACACGGCGTACTGGCAACAGCATCTGATGATGGCAAGCGGCGCACAGTCAACAGACCCGGCTGTCCAGGCATGCTACATTGCCATGGCAGCGATCATGGTCGGTGGTATGGTTCCTCCGATCGGTATCGCGCTTGCCTGCCAGTTCTTCCCGAAGAAATTTACCGAGGCAGAGCGTGCGTCTAAGGTTTCCAACCTTGTTATGGGATGTTCTTTCATCACAGAAGGTGCCATTCCATTTGCAGCAAGTGACCCGGCACATGTGATCCCATGTACTCTGGTTGGTGCAGGTGTCGCAGGCGGACTCAGTGCATTCTTTGGATGTACACCTGATGGCTCCTCACGGCGGTATCTTCGTATTTGCAACCGTTGGCAAGCCTTTGCTTTACATCCTTTCATGGATCATCGGTTCCATTGTTACGACCGTCATGCTTGGTTTTATCAAGAAGGACGCACAGGAAGTTTAAAAAGGAATATAGATGGGCGGAAGCAGAAAAGCAGTATGCTTCCGCTGCATCTAAAAATAAAAAGAAATATCATTAGGAGGAAAATATCATGAAAGAAATCACATACACGATCAAAGATCCGGAAGGAATCCATGCAAGACCGGCAGGTGTCTTAGTAAAAAGAGGCAGCAAAGTTTACAAGCAAGGTTATCATCGCAAAGGATGGAAAAGAAGTGGATGCCAAGAGAAGCTTAGGCCTTATGGGACTTGGTGTAAAATGTGGACAGGAAATCGTTTTAAAGACCGAGGGCGAGGATGAGGACGCAGCCATCGAAGCACTTGGCAAGTTTTTGGAAGAAAATCTGTAAGACAGGATAGCGGGTAAGCGCTCGTAGTAGTTTAGCACAGTAAAAGAGAGGGCGATGAATATGAAATTAGAAGGTAAAAAGCGTTTTTAGCGGAATAGCAATCGGAAAGTGCAATTTCTTTGGAAAGAAGGATCAGGTCGTAAAACGTAGCAAGGTCACAGATACCGGATCTGGAGATCAAACGTTTTACCCAGGCAAAGGAGCAGGCAAAGAGCCAGTTGGCAGCCCTTTACGAAAAGGCATTAAAAGAAGTGGGCGAGGCAAATGCCGCCATTTTTGAAGTGCATCAGATGATGCTGGATGATCTGGATTATGTGGAGTCTATCACCAATATGATCTCATCCCAGGGCATCAATGCAGAGTATGCCGTGGCAACGACAGGCGATAATTTTGCCGAAATGTTTGCAGCCATGGATGATGATTATATGAGAGAGCGTGCAGCAGATGTCAAAGATATTTCCAATCGCGTCATCCATATCTTGCAGGGCGGCAGTGAGCAGGCAGGACGGGAGAACCGGTCATCATTTTGGCAGATGATCTGGCACCAAGTGAGACCGTGCAACTGGACAAGTCCAAGGTGCTTTCCTTTGTGACTCGTCATGGATCCACCAATTCGCATACAGCGATCCTGGCGAGAACCATGAATATTCCGGCGCTTATCGGAGTAGATTATCCTGAGGATGCAGAAGGTCATATGGCTGTCGTGGATGGCAGAAACGGTGTCTTTTCTATTGGATCCGACGGAGGAAGAATTGACAAAGTATGAGGTACTTCGCCAGGAAAGGAGAAAAAGCAAGACTTTTACAGGAATTAAAAAGGGCAAAGAGAATGTCACGAAAGCCGGCAGGAAAGATCGCCCTTTTATGCAAATATCGGTGGTGTTGGCGATGTGGCAAGTGTACTTGCTAATGATGCCGGCGGCATCGGCCTGTTCCGCAGTGAGTTTTTATATCTGGAAACAGAGGATTATCCGAGCGAGGAACAGCAGTTTAAGGCGTACCGGACAGTCGCAGAGAACATGGCAGGCAAAAAGGTCATTATCCGTACCCTTGACATCGGTGCGGATAAGCAGGTAGATTACTTTGGACTGGAACATGAGGAAAATCCGGCCATGGGATGCCGTGCCATCCGTATCTGTCTGGACCTCGCAAGGAGATCTTTAAGACGCAGTTGCGCGCGATTTACCGTGCATCTTATTATGGCAATATTTCCATCATGTTTCCTATGATCATCTCTGTGGATGAAGTCAAGGCTGCCAAAGAGATGTGTGCGACCGTGCAGGAGGAGTTAAAGAGTGAGGGCATTCCGTATGGAAAGGTGGAACTCGGTATTATGATCGAGACACCTGCGGCGGTCATGATCTCGGATCTTCTGGCAAAGGAAGTTGACTTCTTTTCGGTTGGAACCAATGACTTGACCCAGTACACGCTGGCAATTGACCGTCAGAACCCGAAACTGGATAATATCTATGATGCACATCATCTGGCAATCCTTCGGATGTTGCAGATGATCATTGATAATGGACATAAGGAAGGCTGCTGGGTCGGCATCTGCGGCGAACTTGGTGCAGATGTGACTCTCACAGACACATTCATTAAAATGGGCATTGATGAACTTTCGGTCAGCCCGTCTATGATCTTAAAGGTCAGAGAACGATCCGAAATAGCGATGCCAAATAATTTGATAAGCAGATGGCGGGTGTTTGTTATGCTATCCGGACATTCGTCTGACTTTTGCCCCGTCGTCCCTGACTGCGCTGTGGGATGACGGTATATAGAAACCACCTTTGTAAGACAGAGGTGGTTTTTTTTCTTGCCTGCCTGTGGTAAGATAGGAACGTGAAGAAAGAAGGTAAACAAAAGATGAAATACGATATTGTTTTATTTGATTTGGATGGAACGCTTTTTGAATACATTGGAAGACTTGGCGGACAGCGTGAATTACGTGATGATGCAGATGGGATATCCGGTGCATCCGTTGGAGAGTATTCGGCAGTTTGTTGGAAATGGTATCCGCATCCTCATGGTCAAGGCAACCCCACAGGAGAGGAAAATCCACGTTTTGAAGAAGCCTTTGCTATGTTTAAGGCTTATTATCTGACCCATAATCAGATCAAGACCAGACCTTATGATGGTGTGATGGAACTTTTGCACGATTATGAGGAGCAGGATATGCCTATGGCGATCGTGACCAACAAAAATCAGGAGTCTGTAGATGTGCTGGTGCGTGATGTTTTCAAGAACCATGTGCGTGTTGCGGTGGGCGATGACGGTATCCGTCCAAGAAAAACCGGCAGCAGCCCCGGTGGAAGAAGCACTGCGCAGACTGCGTCAGGTCTACGCCGACCGGTCATGGGCGCGCATGGGCGTAGAGGATGCCTTATCCGAGGAAGACTGGCTGAATGGATCAAGCCGCACGTCCTGTATGTAGGTGATTCGGATGTGGATGCAGCGACAGCAGAAAACCCGGTGTGGATTGTGCCCTGTGTGCATGGGGGATTTCGTGAGAATCTCTGCTTGAGACCCTGCCACATGTGGTCTTGTTACATACAAAACCATTAGAATTAGAAGCATTTGTGAGAGGTTAAATATGGGTTTAAAAAGGCATATTGCCGTGTATATTAATGGATTTATAATATTGGAATGAAAGTGGTCAAATGGAAGGAGCCAGAGCGCTTGGAGGGCGTGGATAGTTTTCACAGTATCCCGGAGATCTTGGAGCAAGCAGGTGTCTGGGCGCCTATGATCGTCACCGGACCCCCGCATTGGCAAGACCGGATTTTGAAAGATTCTACAATGATATCTCTCCGAGCGATCGGTCATCTGGGCGATCAGGTGCATCCTGATCCGACGATCTCACAGATCGAGGAAATGTACCAGCATCTATCAAGACCATGACTGTGACAGCATCATTGCGATTGGCGGTGGTTCCAACATGGATGCGGCAAAGGCACTGGCGGCGCGTGTTGCCCGCCCGGATAAGTCTTTTTGCAGGACATGAAGGGACAATTAAAGGTCGGCCGGCAGGTTCCTTTTTTTTTGTCGCTGTTCCAACCACAGCCGGAACCGGTTCGAGACGACCATTGCAGCAGTTGTGACGGATGATGCCGAGAACCACAAGTATGCCATCAATGATCCGGTATTGGTGCCGGATTATGCCGTGATGGATCAAGTCTTACCGTATCCCTGCCTGCAGATATTACGGCAGCGACCGGTATGGACGCGCTGACGCATGCGGTGGAAGCCTATCTGAGTTGGACTTACCGCACGGAAGAGACTATCGAATATTGCGAAGAGGCGGTCACGGCGATCATGGGATTTTTGCCGGAAGCCTACGAACAGGGAGATTCTCTGGAAGCCAGAGAAGAAATGCTGATCGCATCCTTTAAAAGGGGGGGCAGCCTTTACACGAGCCTGCGTCGGAAATGTGCATGCCATTGCGCATACGATCGGAGGGCTTTATCATGTGCCGCATGGTCTGGCGAACGCGGTGGTTCTGCCGATCGTCTTAGAAGACTACGGATCGGCGGTCTATGGAAAATTAGCGCCTTGCAACCCTTTCACAGGTGGCTTGCGAAGGAAGCGAGGCAGAACGTGCCAAAGAATTTATCAGACATATCAGACAAATGAATGAACACATGGGTATCCCGGAGCATCTGCCCGCATCCGCGAGGAAGATATTGCACAGATGGCAGAGTGGGCGATCAGGAAGCCAATCCCCTCTATCCGGTGCCTGTGATTTACGATAAAAAGCATTTTGAGGAAGTGATCCGAAAAGTTGCTGGAAAGTAGGAGGTAGACAGAATTGATAAACATTTACAGAACGGACAACCGTATCATCTCCGAAATAGATCAGTTCGATACCGGTGCATGGGTAAAACTTACCGCACCGTCACTGGAAGAATGTGCAGAGATCAGTGATCGTTTTCATATGGATATCGCAGATGCGGGCGGCCCTCGATGATGAGGAGAGTTCCGTATCAATCTGGAAGATGAATATACACTTATCCTGGTGGATATCCCGTCAGCAGAAATGCGTAACAACCGCCATTCCTATACCACAATCCCGCTGGGGATCTTGATTGCAGAAGATGTGGTGATCACGGTATGTGCGGAGGAGACTGCCGTACTGCGTTCCTTTGTGGAACAACGTGTGCGCGATTTCTCCACCAAAAACAGATGCGTTTTACCTATCAGATCTTTATACAATGCCTGCATGGTCTATCAGAGCCTGCTGCGCAGTATTGACAGAAAGCGTACTGAGATCGAGGAAAGAATCGATCAGAATACCGAGGATGTTGACTTGATCGACCTGCACGAATTGGAATCCAATCTGGTCTACTTTGCTACGTCACTGCGTGCAAATGGTGTGGTGTTGGATCGTTTGACACGTTATGGGAGGCTCCGTCAGTATTCGAGGATCAGGAACTATTAGAGGATGTGATCATTGAGAACAGACAGGCGATCGAGATGACAACGCATCTATCATCGTGACATCATCAACGGTACCAGAGAACTGATGTCGACGGTCATCAACAATCGCCTGAATAATGTAATGAAATATCTGGCAGCGATCACGATCGTTATGTCCATCCCGACGATTATATCGGGACTCTGGGGCATGAACGTCGGTGGCAAATGGATGCCGTTTTCGTCCACACCGCATGGTTTCGCGATCATCTGCGTGATAACGCTGCTGCTTTGCATCGTGGTTATGCTTTGGCTTCGGAAGAAAAAGATGCTTTAGCCTGAGCAAACTCGTCTGCGATCTGACGAAAGACCTGCATGATACGAGGATCAAAAGAGGTGCCGTCTTCATCTAAGAGGCGGGGAGACGGCTTTTTTCATGCGAAAAAGCGTCTTTGTAACTGCGCTGGCTGGTCAGAGCATCGTAGACATCCGCGACAGCCAGAATACGTGCGCTGAGGGGTATATCTTCGCCGGCAAGTCCTTTTGGATAGCCGGATCCGTCCCATTTCTCGTGATGGTAATATGCCATGTCTCTGGCATCGCTTAAGAAACTGTCCTCGCCAACGATCTCAACTGCATGGGTAAGCGCCTGACCGCCAAAGGTGGAGTGTTGGCGCATAAATTCCATTTCCTCCGGGCTGAGACGTGAAGGCTTTAAAAGGGTGTTGTCGGAAATACCGACCTTGCCCAGGTCATGCAGTGGAGCACCGCGAAGCAATCTTGCCTTGTAGTCCGGTGTGATCGCATCCGGGAAGGTATGTGCCTTGTCTAAGGCATTCAAGAGTATCTCGAAATATTTTGCCGTGCGTCGACGTGGGAGCCGGTCATACTGTCACGGATTTCCAACAGGTCATTTAAACTGGCGACCAGTGCCGTCTCTACGCGTGCGACCTGCTCTGTCTTTTGCATGACGATCTCTTCCAGGTGATCCTGATAATGTGCCGATCCAACTGGGTGCGGATACGCATGCGCATGATCTGGGGCTGCAAGGGCTTATGGATGTAATCGACTGCGCCCAGTTCCAGTCCGTGATCTCATCGGCAACATTGTCCTGTGCTGTCAAGAAAATGATAGGTGTGTCCTCGGTCTGTGGCAGGGAACGGATGGCTTTCAATGTCTCGAAAACCGTCCACCTCCGGCATTTGGATATCGAGCAGGATGATGTCTGGTGTATGTTTTTCTAAATAACGAAGAGCCATTTTGCAGGAATTGGCTGTGACGACATTGTAGTAGTCATCCAGTGCTTCTTTTGGCGGTGCAGGTTGATGCCGCTATCATCTATGATTAAAACTGTTTCCATACTGTCAAACTCCTTGTGGTGTTTATAATGAGGTCGGAAGATCCTGACCGGCAAATCTGCCGCTGGCTCCGCAAAGGGAGGGTAAGTCCGTTGCAGGAAACAGGAAGACCGCATCTCTTCTGCGGCTACACTTCCCGGATAGCCTTTTAAGGCGGTTGAAATCATATAGTGCAGTACAGCAGGCTGCAAGCCTGTGGTGTATGAGTTTACAAGGAAGAAAAGTGGCTGGTCGGTCAGCAGTTGCGCACAATTCTATGAGCGGATAGATGGCATCCTCGATCTTCCGATCTCACCCTTAGGACCACGTCCGTAAGATGGATCCATAATGATGGCATCGTAGTGATTGCCGCGGATGATCTCGCGCTCTACGAACTTTTTGCAGTCATCCACGATCCAGCGGACGGGGCATCGGCAAGACCGGAGGATACGGCATTTCCTTTGCCCAGGTGACCATGCCTTAGACGCATCTACATGTGTGACTGTGGCACCGTTTTGCCGCGGCTTATCAAGTTGCACCATAGAGGTTATGGGCAAAAGATTTAATACATGATGAACATCCGGGTGCTCTTTCTTCCTATTATATATAAGTGTGGAAACCAATCCCAGTTGACTGCCTGTTCCGGAAAAAGACCGGTGTGTTTAAAAACTGAAAGGTTTCAGATGAAAGTCAGGCTGCCGTTATGGTTGACACATAGAGATTGTCGTTATCGGTGGGGCAGTTGATAAGTGATGCTCCCACTGCTGTGGCAGATCGAAAGAACTCCCACTCGCCACCACCTTTTTTGCTGCGGTGATAGTGCCCGTTTAGTTTCTTCCATTCCTGCTGACCTTCTTTGGGGTGTTCCAGATGACCTGTGGGCCGGGCGGAGCAGGTGTAATTTTCCCAGTGTCGTTCGATTTGTATTCTTCTTATTGCTTCTATATTATATATGAAGAAAGACTAAGATGCCACTGAAAATATTGTATGCGAAAAAAATACAATATTTATTCAAAAAACCTTGCAAGTATTGATTTTATCATGTATATTAGATGTTGCTGTGACATTGATAGCGTAGAAGCGAGAGGTTGCTGCAGAGCAACAGTAATCTTGCAGGTTTTCCGTGGAGCGAATGTCAAGTTAGGAAACTGGCGACAAGTCACTGTACAAAATATAGTCTACCATTTGCTGAGTAGAGACACGTGTGTTAATCTTTAGGACACACACGGAGTAAGTGTACAGTCACCGCTTGTCGTACTCGGTTGAAATAAGTGGAAGGAGGCGACTTTTTTTATGGCAACTCAGGTTATGAGAATCACCTCAAGGCATATGATCACGAATTAGTTGATGCATCTGCTAAGAAAATCATCGAGACTGTTAAGAAAAAACGGATCACAGGTGAGTGGACCGGTACCACTTCCGACAAAGAAAGGAAGTTGTTACTATCTTAAGAGCTGTTCATAAGTACAAAGATTCAGAGAACAGTTCAGGCAGAGAACTCATAAGAGACTCATCGATATCATGACA
>VOFG01003464.1_pt1 | contig 37549 bp, 54 predicted proteins | sample 5384171 | NCBI WGS metagenome assembly VOFG01 (sample SAMN12384726, study PRJNA508395) | human gut metagenome | isolation source: healthy gut F | host: Homo sapiens
ATAGAAAATTTAATTTTTCATGTGTTAAGATTTACCCTTGTAACGACATTGTATTAGTAGAAGGGGGAGAACACGAATGCCGGATCAAAATCAGGGGCAGCATGATTCGAAAAATACCCCGCCCTAGCTTGTATGAGCACAGAGAATTTAAAGAGATTGTTGGTTCAGGAGTTGGACATCCCGGACGATGCAGAACTAGATGTGGCATTTATAGAGAGTATTACGGAGGTGATCAAAGAGCGGGGGAGGCAGGGACTCCGGAGAGATCAAAGTAGATACAGAAGCTGCCTGGAATGAATTTCAGAATAGGTTGTCAGAGAAAATTTTGAAAATACTGGGGCTGAGACAGTTGCAGCCTACCAAAAAAGAAAGCCTCTGCCAATAAAAGCCCTAATTTAAGATCATGCCGTCTGCTGCGTAGCATTGCCGCGGTAATCGTCATTTTCTCGCCGTCTGCGGAACAGCATCAGCATTTGGCCTCAACGTTTTTCAGGCCGTGGCAGAATGGACGGCAGACACATTTCACTTTGTTGCAGGGAGCGGACAGAATTCTTCTCAGTTAGACCCATATTCCGAGCTTCGGGCAGTCGTAGGTGACAAAACAGATGTGACAGTCGTTCCCAACTGGGCGCCAGAGGAACAGCGCTCAAAGAGAGTATCAGTGTCGCTGACTGCTCTAATGGTGTGTCCGAATCCAAAGTGTATACGAGTCGATAAGCGGGGAGTTTTCGATTCGTGTACATATATATATAAGTATGCGACAGATGATTTTCTGGGCTGTATCAAAGATACCGGAAGTGTACAATTGTACAATTCTGGGGGAACGCATTATTTCTTTCATAACAACGGAAGCATGGTGTAGCTTGGACAAATGGCTTACTTGAGGTAGCAATCCAGGGGATTTGCCAGTTGATGATCTAAAAAGAATGATTGACTCAATTTATGAGGAGGAATAATAATTATGAATAAAAAGACCTATGCAAATAATCTCTCGTTATGGTTGTCGTGCTTCTGCTTGAGGTATGTCTGTTGCGGAAGCAGCAAATATGAGCACAAGAGCGAGCGACTATTTTTTGGTATACAGACGCTTGGGCAACACCAACCGGCAATGGGGCTTTATTGTCGAATCTGATGTCAGCACCACTGATACCATGAAAGAAGTTGGCGCGACCCAAATTGTGATTTATGAGCAGCAATCCACAGGCGTATATAAGTCCGTAAAAACATTCACCAGGTACAACACGACAGGTATGATTGATACAAATTGTTCATGCAATTATTGCCGGGTGTCCTACAGCGGCACCGCAGGTACAAAGTACTATGCTGTCGTTACCTTCTATGCAAAAGATGCGAACGGAAGCGAAACCCTGAAGATGACAACCAAGACCATCACTGCATAATTTGTTCCATAGCGTAAAATCTCAGTGCCGGAGGCATGCAGACTTTTTCTGCGGCCCCCGGCAAATTTTTTTTATTTTTATGTGTTAAAAAACAGCTCTCTAGCGACATATATATAATGAAGGCGGGATTCGACTTTTCTGTTAACTCAGACCGCCGCAGAAAAAAGTACAGGTATATCTCACAAAGAAAGGCAGGAGATGTCAAAGTATATTTTGTTATGGAGTCCAGCGAAGAAGGGGCTGCTTCAGCACGAGCATCAGAAGGAAATTCTATGACGGATGAAACAACAAGGAGGAACATGTACATGAAAGTCAAACTGTGGCACAGGTTTGTATCTATGCTTTTGGTATTTGCCTTGGTGATGACGATACTGCCCACGCAGCGGGTTTATGCCGCAGATGATCTGATCGGCGGGCAGGCAAGTCTCACGTCAGACGATTACGACTATATCCGGCTGGATAGCCTGGTGCAAAAACGAACGTACCATCACTGTGGCTTTACACGGCTGGCGAAGAGTTGGTTCGTTTCTCATCCTATGTTGCCGGCGGGATCGGAGAAAACTCCGTTCTGGAGTTTGCCATGCCCCGCAGCGACAAAATGACGGTGGAAATCTACAAGCCAGACGCCTTCGGGGCGGATCTGGATATTCCCTCAAGGAGCTGCTGGATATTTCCAGTCTGCGCTACGCTTACGCGCAGCTCACACCGGATAAAACTCCTGTAGGCTATTTGGCCGGATATCTGTATGATGGCCCTGGCTCCGGCAGTGTAAGCGCCATCAAGGATGCACTGCGCGGGAACGGATCTCATGAAGCTGCGGAATTTTGATGGCTACGAGATGTCGGAGGGGCCGCCTCCGGCAGTGAGGATACGCTGCCCTACGCGCACAATTTTGTCCGCTGGGAAGGACAGTATGTTCCTTTTGAAGAAGGTGACGCGCCCACCACCTTGGAGGAAATTGAGACGCCCTGGCCCATTGCGGAGGGTCCCGAAGACGCAGGAGCCACGGAGGTTTTTAGCGCCCGGCTATTATATCTTAGTGTTTAAATACGAATACCAGGGCTATTGCCGCCGTCTCTCTCGCCTACGAGGAAGCACGCTTCCTGCCCATCCGAGTGATCAGCGGCGATCCAAACTCCCCGGAAGACGGCAGCTGTAGAGCGTGGCTATTCCTGCTTCCGCATGGCGCCCGGCTGCGGTTATACCACCATGGTGGAGCAGATGGCCGGAGACCCGGTTGAACTGCTCACTGGCAGCTTAAACTGGAACTACACAGATCTGAAATCGATGGGGACGAGCCTCTGGCCTTTTACTAGAACCTATCATTCCCTGGAAGCGGATAACGCCAACGGAATGGGAAACGGCTGGACCTACTCCTTCTACTATCGGATCAAGGATCGCGCAATAACCTTCTGCTAACCCTTCCTACCGGTGGGACTCTGGATTTCAAGCTGACCGGAGACGGCAGCTACAAGGTGGATGCGGGCAACGCGTATACCCTGTATCGCGGAAACAGCGGTTACCTGCTGACAGACGAATCCGGAAATCAGTTCATTTTTGACTCGGCGGGCCGGGTAACGGAACTGGTCAATTCCGAAGGCAAGTCCACCTATATTACATATTCCGGCGACTGCTTCGACACGGTCAGCAATGCCAGTGGAACTTTTACCTTTGGCTATTCCGGGGGCAACATCACCTCCGTGACCGACAGCGCCGGCCGTTCTATCTCCTACTCCTATGACGGCAGCGGCAACCTGGTTTCCTTCACCAACGCGGATGGAGATACCATCGACTACACCTACAACGGGAGCCATGACCTGACCGAGGTTGTAGACTACAATGGAAATCTGATTCACCAAAATGAGTACGATGGCCAGCATCGTGTGATTCATCAGTATCAGGAGGATCTGGGTGAAATCTCGTACACCTATGACGACGACGCCATGATCCACAGCTATGTGACGGAGAAAGGTCTGCATTACAGCATCCAATTGGACGAGTATGGCCGGACGGTATCTGCTACAGACGATGCCGGCACCATCTCCTACACTTACGATGATCACAACCGGATGGCCACAGAGACTGACCGTAAGGGCAATGTGACGACCTACGAATATGTTGGCAGCACCAATCGCAAGGCTAAAGTCACCTATCCTGACGGCACCAGCGTCAGCTATTCCTACGATGAAAACGGCAATATAACCCATTTGGTTCAGCGGGATGATTCCGCCCTGAGCTACCTCTACGAGAACGGTATGTTGGTTTCGTCCACAGATGCCAATGGCGGCAGCCTCACCTATTCCTATGACGCCAATGGGCATTTGGCAAGCAGCCTGGATGCTCTGGGCAATGAGACAACCTACACCTGCAATGATGCCGGCTTGGTTGTCACCTCCACCGATCCCCTGGGTAATACGACAGCTTACGAATATGACGGCGCAGGCCGGATGACTGCCCGAATCACGCCTTTTGGGGAACCGGTACGTCTACAGCTATTCGGATGCCGGTAAGCTGATGACGGAAACTGACCCTCTGGGCAACACCAAGACCTATGAGTACAATGGGAATGGATTTATTACCAAGCAGACGGACTGGAATGGCAATTCCACCGTCAACACCTACGATGTCCAGAACCACCTCATTGAAACGCTGGACGCTCTGCGGGCCATACCACATATACTTATGATACGGATGGTAATGTCATTGGCTGCACAGACCCGGACGGTCATACAATTGCTTATACATATGACACCATGGGCCGGGTCACTGGTTATACCGATGGTAACGGAAACACCACAACTTATACCTACGACGCCAACGGTAACGTAACCGGAACCACCGACCCGCTTGGCAAAACGGAATCTGCCAGCTTCGATTCTATGAATCAGCAGATTTCGGTCACGGACAAACGGGGCAATACGACGCGCACTACTTATGACAACATGGGCCGCGTCACCTCCGTTACGGACGCAGTGGGCCGAACCACTTCCTACACCTACGACGCCAATGGTAACAAGCTGTCCACCACAGACGGCAACGGAAATACTTCTTACTGCGAGTATGATGCAGAGAACCGGCTGATCAAGGTTACGACAGCCGAAGGCAACGTGACGCAGTTTACCCATAATGCTGGCGGCCAGTTGATCGCTACCACAAATGCCTTGGGTAAATCTGTAGGGGGCAGACTATGACGCAGACGGAAATCTGGCCAGTGAAACCAGCGCCCTGGGCTTTATTACCAGCTATGAGTACGACAGCCTGGGCCGCGTGAGCAAAAAAACCAATGCGGATGGCTCGATCCTCTCCTACACCTACGATGCTAACGGCAACATTCTCACCTTTACGGATGGCAACGGCGGCACGGTAGCATATACCCATGACGCACGAAACCAGCTGCTGACCACGACTACCCCCAATGGCGGCGTGCTGTCCAACACCTATACGCCGGGTGGCCTGCTGGCTACAGCTACAGACGCAGAGGGGAACGTTACCACCTATACCTACGATGGAAATAATAACATCGCTTCCATCAATGATGCCCGTGGCAATACCACACGGTACACCTATGACGCCCTGAACCGCCTTACCGGTATTACGGATCCGGGCGGCCATACAACAACCCGAACCTATGACGCTAACGGCAATCTCACCACCAGCGTCATTCGTCCTGGAGAGAGCGTGACCAGCTACGTCTACGACAAGGCAAATCAGTCCACCTCCATGACCGATGGCGAGGGCAATGTCTACACCTATGTTTATGACAATGCCGGTAATCTGATCAGTGAGACAGATCCAAATGGCGGCACTACCACCCACACCTATGACAAGGAAAACAAGAGGATCAAAACAGTCAGTCCCATGGGTCACGTCACGGAATATGTCTACGACGCCATTGGCCAATTGGTCACTACCGTAGACGCCAACGGCGGCGAGACAAAATCTGTTTATGACGCGGACGGCCGCCTGACCTCTGTTACCACGGCGGCAGGGCTTCTTACCAGCTATGAATACGATAAGATGGGCCGGCTGACCAAAACGGTTAACCCGGATGGCAGCACAACCTCCAGCACCTATGACGCCAACGGGAATAAGCTGACGGACACCGACGCCCGCGGCAACACCACTACCTATACCTACGATGCCAATGGAAATCTGCTCTCCACCACAGACCCGGAGGGCAATACCACCGCCAACACCTACGACCTGAACGACCGGCGTGTTACCTACACCGATCCCAAGGGCGGCATCGTGTCTTTACCTACGACAAAAACGGCAATATGACTGCGGTAAAGGACGCCCGTGGCTATACGACCTCTTTCACCTATGACAAGAATAACCGTCAGACCACAACCACAGACCGCACCGGCGCGGTAACGGCCTATACCTATGATGGCCGGGGCAACGTAACCAGCATTACTAAGCCCACCGGAGGCGTTTTGGTTACAGCGTATAACCAAAATGACGCTGTCACCACCCAGACCGACGCCCTGGGATATTCGGACATCGCACCTATGACGGCAACGGGAACCTCACCAGTATCACCGACCGCCGGGGCAATGCCACATATTACGAATATGACGCGGATGACCGGCTGGTCAAGGTCACCGATGCATTGGGCGGCGAAACGGCCTATACCTACGATGACCTGGGACAGATTACCTCCGTAACCAACGCCCTGGGGAACACCTCTACTACGCAGTATGATCCGGATGGCCGTCCTGTGAAAGAATCCAATGCCTTGGCCTCCGGCGACAGCGATACCCACCGCGTCAGCTATACGTATGATAAGATGGGCCGTGTGGTGAAAAAGACCAATGAGGATGGCTCCACTGTCACCTATGCCTATGATAAAACGGCAATGTGACGGCGCAGACAGACGAAAATGGCTTTACCACCCGCTACACCTACAACAAGAACAATCAGCCCCTTACCGTCACTGACCCGATGGGTGGCGTAACCACCTACACCTATTCTCCCTCCACCGTCGTTTCCAGCGAAACAGACGCCCTGGGTGGAAAAAACCGTTTATACCTACGACGCTAATGACAACGTCATTGCCGTCAAGGATCCGGAGGCTATACCACTTCCTACACCTACGACGGTGAGGAGCGCGTGTCCACCGTAACGGATGCCAACGGCAACGTCTACCGCTATACCTATGACGGCAACGGCAACCTCATTAAGGTCAGAATCCGGACGGCGGCGTTGAGACCTATACCTATGACCTGAACGATCAGATGACCGCTTTCACTGACGCCGAGGGCAACAAAACCACGTATGCCTACGATGAGAATGGGAATCTGATCAAGATCACTGATCCTCTGGGAAATTCTCAAATCTCTGAGTACGACGCGCCCTGAACCGCCAGACGGTACTGACCAACGAAAGGGCGGCAAGGTCACCTATACCTATGACGCCCTGGGCCGGGGTGGTAAAGGCCGTCAACGAGGACGGCGCGGTGACGGAGTACACCCACGATGCCAAGGGCCGGGTGCTTGCCATCAAGGACGCCTATGGCCACTATCGCCGGTTTGAATACGATCCTATGGACCGTGTGACAGCGGAAACTGACGAAAACGGCGTCCGCCGCACCTATGAATATGACGCGGTTGGAAATTTGGTGAAATATACCGATGGCCTCGGAAATTCGGAAACCTATACTTATGACAAAAATGGTAACCGTGTCTCCCTGACTGACCGGAACGGCAACACCTACACCTATACCTATGACGCTCTGAACCGTGTCACTGGTGAAACGGATCCAAAAGGCAACACCAAGACCTTTGCCTACGACAAAAATGGCCGTATTGTAGCCGTGACTGACCGCAATGGCAATACCACCCAGTATAAGCTGGACGGCAACGGCAACATTGTGGAATCCATCGATGCCATGGGTACCAGCAGCCTGTTCGCCTATGACAGCATGAACCGGCTGGTGTCCGTCAAACTGCACCGGGTGGATACCATCCACAAGGTGGACGAGTGGCAGGAGACCCTGTACACCTATGACCACCGGGGCCTTGTAAAGACCGAGTCAACGCCGCCGGCGACGGCAAGATTTACGTATATGATGGCAATGGCAACTTAGTCGGGGAGACAGACGAGGACGGCTATGTCACCAGAAATATGCGTACAGCCCCCCGTCAATTTGGTGAGCGAAATCAACTATGACGGCAGCAAAACCGTGTCCTTCCTGTATGACGGCACCGGCGATCTGATCGAGATGAACGACTGGAACGGTAAGACCACCATCGCCGTGGATCTGCTGGACCGGATCACCAAGGTCACCGATCATAACGGAATGGTAGTTCAGTATGCCTACGATGCGGCAGGCAATCAGATCAGCATCGGCTACCCGGACTGCTCCCAGGTAGACTACTGGTATAACGCTGAAAACCATGTCATCCAGGTGCAGGATTTCACCGGCGACGCGACGACCTACACCTACGATGCCAACGGCAGCCAAAATCAGCCGGGAGTATCCGAACTACGAAACGACCCATTACTATTACGACGAGTGCAACCAGCTGATCGAAATGGACGAGTTCGGAGCCAAAGGGCAATCCTCTCTATAAGTCCTACTACACCTATGACGCCGTGGGCAATCGCCTGAAAATCAAGCGGTATGACTACCGGCAGGACTGCAACGGCAAATTCAATGACACCGCGATTACGGAGGAGGCCGTTCCGGAAGCAGTGGACATCACCGGGCAAATCTCCACGGATGATGACCTGACGCTGGACGAGGCTGACAGCACCTATGTGATCCAGGATATCCGCATGCTGGAGGATACCGATCTGGCGCTGCAGGCACTGGAAACAGCGGATCCGGAAAATGGTCTGGCCAGCCTGGATCCGGTTGTCAATGATGTTGTGCTTCCCAGTCTGGAGGAGACCGACGCCGGCGCGATTCTGGAGTCCATGCAGCCCAGCGTAACCTCCGGCGATTCCCTGCTGGCCGATTCAGAACTTAGCCCCATCGAGCCAGGAAACACTGCCATTGGAGGAACTACCACCGGTGGGCTTTCCACAAGCCTGACCCGTGGCGAGCTGAACCATAAGCCCGGCAATCCCCACAAGCCCATCCGTCCGGGGAAGCCCAGGCCGGAGCCGAATGTGTATGTGTCCACCATGACCTACACCTATGACAAACTGAACCGGCTGACCCAGCAGCAGCGACGGACGGACCACAACGACCTACACCTACGACACCCTGGGCAACCTGATCCGGGAACGGGCGCAGGGCCGGGTGACGGACTACCGCTACAACTGCCTGAACCAGCTGGTGCAAAGTCTTATTGCGGCCATACCATAAAATATTCCTACGACAAACGGGGAAATCGCATTTCCGAGGTTGAAAAGCAGTTCAGTCAGAGTTATTATTATGATGAAACCAACCGCATGGTGTCCGGCACCAATTACAACGGTGATACCTCCCGGTATGTCTATAACGGCCTTGGCGTGCGGGTGCAGAACACTGTGCTCAACCGGTGCAGAACGGTCTACAACCAGTACTATGTGGTGGACTACACGAGCCCGGGCGCAACGACCTGTTCTCTGTGACGGCGGCAGGCTGCAGGATGCAGTACTTCCAGAAATACGCTTATGCCGGCGGGGAGCAGATTGAGCTTTCCTCTTATGGCCCATGCCGGTACAACCTGCTCTACGTCCATGAGGACGAACAGGGCAGCGTGGCTACTACTCCAAGCCCAACGGCGGCGTCTACACCCGTCAGGTCTATGACGATTGGGGCGTTCCCAAGGTCACGGGCTGGCTGTGCAGCGGGGATCAGGGGAACTACATCTACACCAACTACACCGGCCACAGCTACGATGTCATTCTGGGCGTGTACTTTGCCGACGCCCGGTTCTACGATGCCGCCAACCGCACCTGGCTGGCCAGAGACCCGGCCAAGGACGGCCTGAACTGGTATCAGTACTGCGGCAGCAACCCCATCACCAGGTGGACCCCACCGGCGAGAACTGGTTGACCGACGCCTGGGACAGCGCCACGAACTGGGTCAGCGACAAATACAACGACGCCAAGGACTGGGTAGAGGAAAGGTTGAGGTCGCGACCGAGTGGGTCGAAGAGAAGGTTGACGCCGCCGCAGAGTGGACCGCCAATGCGGTGGAAACCGTAAAAAATGAGGTCACGGAGTTTGTCGAAGATCCGGGGAGCTTATTTTGAGCAGCTGAAATGCGATATCAGCGTGTGGTGGAACCGGAACAAGGCATCGGTAATCAAGGGCCTGGTGGGCCTCGGCGCGTTTGCGCTGACAGCGGTAGCGACTGCCGCAACAGGCGGTTTGGGCCTGGTGTTTGCCCGGGCGGCAGTAGGCGCCTGGCAATACGGAGCCAACAGTCTTGTGAATCAAAATTATTCGATCTACAAGGTGGACTATGCGAAGGTTGGCAAAAAGGCGCTCAAGGGCGGCGTAATCAGCGTCATCTCCGGGGCGCCGGGCAGCTGGCAGCCAATGCAGCCGCACCGCTAAGTTTCTGCGGGCAGAGCTTCCTGCAGGCCGCAGGCGATGTAGCCACCATTGGGCGGCAGGCTTCGTGGCTGATGGCGCCACCGGTATGGCAACCACTTTTTGCCTCCGAGTTGATCGACGGTAAATCCCTGGAAGAAGCCTTTGATGCCACCATAAGCAATTCCGGCGATATTTGGGGCAACGCCGCCCTGACCGCCAGCTTTGGCACCATTGCCGACGCCATGGTCGCGCCCAAGTGCTTTGTGGCTGGGACTATGGTTGTCACCGCTGCTGGCCTGGTAGCGATTGAGAATATCAGCCTGGGGATGTAGTTCTGGCGGCCAACGAGGAAACCGGTGAGTACGCCTACAAAAGAGGTTGTCCGCACCTTCGTCAACACCACGGAGAAATCACCCACGTGACCATCTCCAACGGCGAGGGCGTGCAGGAAGTGATTGATTCTACCCCGCAGCATCCCTTCTATGTGGAGGGCAAAGGCTGGAGTGGAAGCCAGCGCCCTGCATGCCGGCATGACCATTTGGTTTGCCAATGGCACCAAGGGTACCGTAGAGGATATCTCCAACGAGGGGTCTGGAAGAACCCGTCACCGTCTATAACTTCGAGGTTGCGATTTCCATACCTACTTCGTCGGCGAGTGGCGTGTTAGTACATAATACTTGTCCCGACATTGAAGACCTTGCAGATAGCATTCCATCTGCTGATCGCGTTGGAACAGCTCTTGAAAAGGATGATGTCTATCACCGGGCACCCAGTTACTTATCATCTGACCAGCTTGCACAGGGCAGTGTATTTTCAATTATTGGGGAAAAGATGGTGCAAACTATACGTTGTTGCAAGTCGAAGGCGGAGTGAATGGGACAGACGGTATTTTTGAGTACATTGTGAATGCGGCCGGAGAAGTAACGCATCAACGCTTTAAGGCAGGCGGAATTATAAATGGAATTCCCCAATTAACAATACCCATCATGATCATAACACATACGGAATTACCGTTCCATATTCCTTCGCTAAAAGCTATATGCCGATTTACCCCGTAGACATTAAGTTCGCAATTCATCAAGGTATATTTTTGCAATGAGGCAGTCGGGGATTATGCCTTGGATATGCTGGAGCAAGATTCAGAGAATTCTGATACCCTGATTGATCTCGTGTTAAATTACCGCAATATGGTAACCGAAGAGCTCGATTCCGTATTAGACACCCTGCAAAGGTCGCGATGTACGGAGCCTGATCTTATGAAGTTTTGTGATTTGCTCCTTACATGGGTTTACGAAAATCAGAATCTGTACCCAGACCCGCTGCTTGTTGCAGAATTTATTTATGAGGATTTTGATGCCCCCACCGAGGTTAGCGAGTTCATTCGGTATATGCCAATGCAAGGCTGCAATTTAGGTTCAAAGGAACTCAACGAAGGACGTATGATGGAACGCTGGGGAGCATATGTCAGGTTGCGAACAGCTTACTGGAAGGCAGATGGAAAATGAAGAGTAATTTACTGGACTTATAGTAGTTAAGCCGCTAAACCCTTGGCCCGCCGTTTCGGCCTTGACCCCCTCAACATATTGGTAACACCATCCCAAGTGCTTTGTGGCTGGGACTATGGTTGTCACCGCTGCTGGCCTGGTAGCGATTGAGAATATCCAGCCTGGAGACATGGTTCTGGCGGCCAACGAGGAAACCGGCGAGTACGCCTACAAAGAGGTTGTCCGCACCTTCGTCAACACCACGGAGGAAATCACCCACGTGACCATCTCCGACAGCGAGGGCGTGCAGGAGGTCATTGATTCCACCCCCAGCATCCCTTCTATGTGGAGGGCAAAGGGCTGGGTGGAGGCCAGCGCCCTGCATGCCGGCATGACCATATGGTTCGCCAATGGCACCAAGGGCACCGTGGCGGATATCTCCAACGAGGGTCTGGAAGAACCGGTCACCGTCTATAACTTCGAGGTTGCGGATTTCCATACCTACTTTGTTGGCGAGAGTGGTGCGCTGGTACATAACACCTGTATAACTGTAGAGCAAAATAATCCAAATGCTACTGGCCAAGAGCACCATCAATTTCAAACAAAATCGAAAGAGCAGCGCAGAGCACTGAAAACCTGAATGATCTTTCAAGACTGGATACCGGTACTATCACTGCTTCAACACTTGATGATCATAAAAGGGTACCAAAAAGTGGCACCGAGAGATCGATGATGCGGTTGTCAGTTGGATAGAATCTAATCCTTCTGCGTCTGTAGATGACTTTGTTGAACAAATGAATAATTTATATGGGACAGATGAAATGGTGGCGAGATTTGAAAACGTAATATTCAAGAAAGGATAGTCAATGTTTTACCAACTAAACTGGCCCACAGATGGAAAATATGCCGAATGCTATCCCGAAAACCCGGCATATGTTTATGATGGAGTTGAGCGCTGTCCCTTCTGTCAGAGAATTGTAGAGGGCAAGCATTGGGCTCATCCGAGGACGCTACGCATTACAAATTCAAGATATGCGGATTTCTTGTTCACAACGCCATATCCCGCCGTATCTGAACGCTTTAAGCGGCTGTACGAGGCGTCAGGTTTGACCGGAATCCTCAGCTTCGATCAATTGAAAACTACCGGCTCAGGAAAAATGCCCCTGACAGTCCTCGGTATTTCACAATTAAGTCAATTAGAAGCAAGATGAAAATTGATTATACTCACTCTGACATCACATGGCTGTCTCCTCACGAACACAGATGCGATTTGTGCGATCCATTTGGTAGATGTATATCAGATATAAAAGAAATTAACTTTATATGATTCAAATTATGATGGATCGGATGTTTTTTAGGCTCTATGAGACAGGTGATGCTACTTATCTATCCGAAGATTTTGTAAAATTCGTAAAGAAAACCATCTTACTAACTTAGGTTTGCGCCCTTTGCCTGATATACAACAGAGAATTATAATCAGGTAGGCAACAAAGCCAATTCATCAAGAGCGGCGCAGTCGCAAGGATTGCGCCGCTTGGCTTCAAGCACAGTGGAAACCGTAAAAAATGAGGTCACGGAGTTTGTCGAAGATCCGGGAGCTTATTTTGAGCAGCTGAAATGCGATATCAGCGTGTGGTGGAACCGGAACAAGGCATCGGTAATCAAGGGCCTGGTGGGCCTCGGCGCGTTGCGCTGACAGCGGTGGCGACTGCCGCAACAGGCGGTTTGGGCCTGGTGTTTGCCGGCGCGGCAGTAGGCGCCTGGCAGTACGGAGCCAACAGTCTTGTAGATCAAAATTATTCGATCTACAAGGTGGACTATGCGAAGGTTGGCAAAGAGGCGCTCAAGGGCGGCGTGATCAGCATCATCTCCGGCGGCGCCGGGCAGCTGGCAGCCAATGCTGCCGCACCGCTGAGTTTCTGCGGGCAGAGCTTCCTGCAGGCCGCAGGCGATGTAGCCACCCATTGGGCGGCAGGCTTCGTGGCTGATGGCGCCACCGGTATGGCAACAACTTTCGTCTCCGAGCTGATCGACGGTAAATCCCTGGAAGAAGCTTTTGACGCCACCGTAAGCAGTTCCGGCGAGATTTGGGGCAACGCCGCCCTGACCGCCAGCTTTGGCACAATCGCCGACGCAATGGTCGCGCCCAAGTGCTTTGTGGCTGGGACTATGGTTGTCACCGCTGCTGGCCTGGTAGCGATTGAGAATATCCAGCCTGGAGACATGGTTCTGGCAGCCAACGAGGAAACCGGCGAGTACGCCTACAAAGAGGTTGTCCGCACCTTCGTCAACACCACGGAGAAATCACCCACGTGACCATCTCCGACAGCGAGGGCGTGCAGGAGGTCATTGATTCCACCCCCCAGCATCCCTTCTATGTGGAGGGCAAAGGCTGGGTGGAAGCCAGCGCCCTGCATGCCGGCATGACCATATGGTTCGCCAACGGCACCAAGGGGTACCGTAGAGGATATCTCCAAAGAGGGCCTGGAAGAACCCGTCACCGTCTATAACTTCGAGGTTGCGGATTTCCATACCTACTTCGTTGGCGAGTGCGGTGTGCTGGTACATAATGCCTGCACAAAACTTGAGGATGGTACAGTTGTTGTAACGGTATCGGAGGATAAATACCGGAATCTGCACAACATGCACAAGAGGCTATTGAAAACAGCCAACCTGAAGTACTAACAATCGACCGAAATGGCGCATCAGATCGTAGAAAAGAGGCTCTGAATGGACAAACACGCGTGCCAGGATGGACTTAGACGAGTATCCACCGGCGATGTTCGCAGAAGGCGGGTCAGGAGCCAGTGTCAAGCCAATTAGTCCCTCTGACAACCGAGGATCGGGCGCATCAATTGGCCGTCAGCTCAGAGACTACGAGGATGGCACAAAGGTAATAATCAAGTATGTATCAGGGGGACAATAAGCTGTGAAGTTTTTGGAAGATATTGCTGTCCGCTATCCGCAGTCTGAGATAGAGCGGAACTGCAAAAAACTGGGTGCATATTTCTCGTTTGACAGTGGAAAGCATCTGGAATTGTTATGCAAGATGGCATATCAACTGTATGTTCTTGGTGATGTGGAACTGGCAAAACGGGTTTCCCGCTTCACGCACGATACTCCGTTCCGGGAAAAGGATGCTTTAGAGTATGGACATTTATTTTGCAAGTTTGGGGCTTGGAAGTATACATACTCAAGCAGGAAGGCAATGAAGCACTTGCTCAGAGCCGCATTCAGAAAATTGATGACATATATAGTTATCCTCTTCCGGAGGCCTATGATAGCTTTGAGCAGCAAAAATGTTTGAAGAAAAAAGGAGAATGAACTTTCATTATCCAGATATTCTATACCAGAAAAGAGATTGCCAATGCAACAAAGTATCACGCGGGCAAATAGCTGGCGATTAGTCGCACTGTACAAAATGATTGGATATACCTTCACAGGATTATATCCGAATCTGACGCTTCACCAAGAAGAAATCCAGTGCGCAATCGATGACTATATCTCAGTGCTAAAGCCGTTCCTCCAGAGAAAAATGGGTTGCCAAAGTAAGTAAATAAGGAACAGAGGGGTATCGCCATCCCTCTGTTTCCCAAAGTCCTAATTACAAAGGATACGGTTATTTATGCCTCACAGATGCTAAACGTTGTAATGGAAATGTTGGCCCGCCGTCTGGCGGCGGGCCGCTCCCCGGCATAATGGAACAACCCAAAGGATGGCAAGGGCGGCGTGATCAGCATCATCTCCGGGGGCGTAGGCCAGTGGGCGGCAAGCGCTGCCGCGCCTCTGAACTTCTGCGGCAAGGGGCATTGTGGACGCTGCCGGCGATATGCTGGAGCACTGGGTGGTTGGCACCGTGGCAGACGGCTCCACCGCCATGCTCACCACCTTCGCCTCGGAGCTGATCGACGGCAAATCCCTGGAGGAAGCGTTTAACACCACCGTAAACAGCGCGGATCAGATCTGGGAGAATGCCGCACTGACCTCCGCCTTTGGAACCATCGCCGACGCCATGGTCGCGCCCAAGTGCTTTGTGGCGGGAACTATGGTTGTCACCGCTGCTGGCCTGGTAGCGATTGAGAATATCCAGCCTGGAGACATGGTTCTGGCGGCCAACAGGAAACCGGCGAATATGCCTACAAAGGTTGTCGCACCTTCGTCAACACCACGGAGGAAATCACCCACGTGACCATCTCCAACGGCGAGGGCGTGCAGGAGGTCATTGATTCTACCCCAGCAGCATCCCTTCTATGTGGAAGGCAAGGGTTGGGTGGAAGCCAGCGCCCTGCACGCCGGCATGACCATTTGGTTTGCCAATGGCACCAAGGGCACCGTGGAGGATATCTCCAACGAGGGCCTGGAAGAACCCGTCACCGTCTATAACTTCGAGGTCGCAGATTTCCATACCTACTTCGTTGGCGAGAGTGGCGTGCTGGTGCACAATACATGTCCTGAAACGAGCACCCACTCAAAGGACATGTCGGATGAACAACTTGCTGATAAGGGGACTCAAGCGTTATCCGGATGGCAGTATCCGTGATTCAGCAGGACATTTTGCAGGCAATTCCGGTACATTACCTGGGGAGCCCTGCTGTTGATACCGTTGAAGCGAGTCTCACAAGCGAAGGTTATGAAATAATGGGTAGAGAGATTAGTGTCAGAGACGCCTGACAGGAATCTGCGTAGGTACGATATAGCTGCCCAACAGGATGGCATCACATACGGTGTGGAAGTAAAAAAGTGGCTCTAGCACAGCCTACCAGAGTCAGCGCGAATTTGATGCAGCCCTAAACTCAACAGGTGGTCTTCCGACGGTTGGTAAGAATGCGCAAAATGCTGGCGTAAGTGTTATAGATAAAGCTATAACTATTTTTTTGTGGGATCAGATGGCAGTATTAATAAAAAAAACGATAGGGATGATATAATATGCAGCTAGTTGATGCCGCAGAATTGTACTGTGCAACGTTAATGCAATTTCTCACTGCAAATGGTTTTTAAAGGCAAAAATAAAAGCCCAAACAGTTCGGAAAAACGGGCATGTTTGCAGGATATGCGCATGGTTTTGTTAAAGCCGTGGGTATCCTTCTGGGCAAATTCGCTTCAATGTATTTTACACGTTTTCTGACATCAATAAAATTGCCGCTTTCATTCAAGGAATTCCTTACGGAAAAACTTTGCAACAGGTGTATTCCGCTCGGCTAACGGAGCGCCAGGAGATGTGGACTATAGCCACACGATATCAGAAAGCACAGATGGGTGCGAGTTAAAGCACATGGCAAGGATTGACCATGATACTATTACAAGATATTTCTTGCCGCTTCTCGATTTGTGTGAAACACCTCAAAAGCTATTCTTTGGACTCATGACAATGCTAGTCTTCAGAGAAGCCTAGCCGGATTAGGTCTCAAGTTGAGTGGTCCCAAATTGCAATCTTACTCTACCTTGGGGAAACAGAAAGGCCCTGGCAATGTATGATCAGTGGACACCAATAGCCTTCTATGGCAAACGGCCACTGACTTCAGAGCAGGTAGCTTTATGTCGGGATCGGATTGCATCGTGGAAACCAGGGACTGTTCCCAACGGTATATAGGGTAACGTCCAGCAGTAAAAGTGCAGCCGCAATTGCAAGTAGCTGCTCTACTTAACTAGTGGCCCGCCGTCTGACGGCGGGCCATTTTCCAACACTATGAGTCGAAATTTTTAACACTTCCAGACAAGTAAAACCAATGAGTACGCCTATTAGAAAGAGACGGGGTGAAAGCTGTGAATGAATTAGCAACGATTCAGGCGGCTACAGAAGTTTGTACTACCGTAAAGTCCCTGGTTCAAGTTTATCGAGAAACCAGGACTGTGAATAAGGAAAAATTAAAAATTGTGAAAGATCAGATTCAGGCTTTTCAGGACACAACAGAGGATTGAAGCAACCGGTTATTTATGGAGTAATGTCATGCGCCAGATCGCCATGATGGACCACCTGATATCAGACATGGAATTGTCGCAAGCGGGCAGTGGTTGGGCAGCACGTGTCCTTGACTGAATGTCAAATGATTTAATGAATATCATGGAGGAGTATCAAAATGGCCATTGACAACAGGAGTCAGGATGATGTGAATGGACGTAAATAAATATGGATGCTGCTCTTGTATGCTTCCTGGTTCTAACTGCTATGCTGTTGTTATCAGCACTATTACACGCTTTCCGGCAGAGCTTCAAGATCGCCCTTCTGAAGGTGACTGCTGTAGGCTGGGGCTATCGTTTTCGAATTACAGTATGGTGCAAAATCATGAAAAAACATAGAACAATTATTCATTTTACCGCCGACTTGTTCCTGTTTTGGCTAATATTTGAATGGAATGGCGGTTTTATCATCAACTATGTTAAGCCGTTTGTGATGAATGCAGCCCAAACCGGATGGCACTGGCTCCAGATAGCGTGGAACTATTTTGTCTATCTCTCTCCTTTGGACGCAATATGGCCGCTGTTCCAAATTTCAAGTATGCCTTGATTGTTTGCACAATCTGTACGTTTATCGCCTGCTTGGTTTTTACACTGATGGCATGCTGTACGGAGGACAAGCACAAAGTGACAAAAGCGCTCACGGTAATAGTGCTAACAATCCTGCTGTGGTATGCTGGTTTCGCTGTTTGCTATTTAATTGTCAAAATTCCAGTGTGGTACAAGGTCTTGGCGGCATTGGCGGCAATATTAGCAAATCTCTTCATCGGTTTTTTATTACTGGTGGTTCTTATGAAGATCGGTGAAATGCTGGACGCATAGCAGCATCCATTTAAGGACCAAGCAAAGCTAAGGTAAGCGTGAACGACTTACCCATTTGGACGGAGACCGGCAAGTCCAATCCATTTCTAATGGAGACCGGTTTGCAGGACGCCAAAGCCCAAAATCTCATAATATCCCAGTGAGTAGTGATTTTGCCGGCAAACGTCGCCGGAATTGCCCTCTATGGTGTAAATCACGTTGCCCCCTCCACCTTTTTCCACAATGCCCACGTGATCCGGCTTCCCGTCCAGGCCGTCTGTCTCCCAATCGAAAAAGATGATATCGCCGGGATTGGGCGTATATTGGTTATCCCGCCACAGACCGCGGGCTTTGAACCACTCCTCTCCCGTGCCAACTCCGGCAAATTTGGGAAGGACACCGGATTCGATGTGCCCGCACTGATTCGCACACCAGCTCACAAAACAGGCGCACCATTCCACACGGCTGCCAAAACCATACCAGCTCCAGTAGGGTTCGCCGCCTACATTCCCAACCTGCGATAGGGCTACTGTGACAATCTCACCGTCACCTGCGTCAATACCATAAAGCACCTGATTCCACATACTGCGGTTTTCATCCGCCAAAAGCGCCGCAAGCTGTTCCCTTTGCTCTTCGTTAAAGTGAAAGTGATCAGCCATTTCTTCGGCAGTCTTGTGGCTCACTGTAATGTACAGAGTCGTCCTGGTAACGGTAGTTGTGGTTTCCGCAATGTTTCCGGTTCCATCGCCGGCTTCCTCGATCACGGTATCCGTCTGGGTTTCCGCGCGGGAGGATATTTCATTCATCTGCCAAAAAACATCCTTTAGTATGGCTTTCTTGGAATCATCCATCGTAGCCACTTCCCGCGCATTGTCCGGATCAGTGGTCGTCTTGACGGAATAAACCGCCAGCACCTCCGGCCAGACGGCGCGGGAGCCGGACATCTCCAATACATCGTAGGAGATATTGGCCTGAATCGCATCCAGCCGTGCTTCGTAATCCTCGTTGATCTCCCGCACCACCGTCTGCATACTCTGGCCGGCGCCGCTGTCCTCACCGGAAAAGAAGATGCCGAAGCAGGAGCCGGCAATCAGGCCAATCAGACATATAATTATAATGACCGCCACCGCGATCCAGCCTCCCGCAAGGATGGCCGTTATCAGCGCTTTCGTTGCGGCAATGATTGCCTTGACCGCTGAAGCAGTCGCTTTAGCAGCCGCTTTTTACACCAGCCGCCGCGGCTTTGGCGCTGGCCTTGGCCGCCTGGGCTGCCCGGTATGAGGCTTTGCCATGGCCGGGTAGTTTTCGCGGTAGTGCGGGCGGCCCGGTCCGCAGTCTTGACCGTGCGCCGGGCAGCTTTGACCGGCTCGCTTGCTGTTTTCACCATCGCATGGCCGGCGCGTCTGGCAGTTTGCTTGATTCCTTTTCGGCCCTGGTCTGTGGTTTTGATAGCCGCAGGCTTTGCACAGCCGGTTCTGATGGGCGGTTGGCCGGGATTGGCAGAGCCAACAGGCGCGGGAGCTTGGGACGGGGAGGCAAGACCGCCAGCCTTCTGTTCTGCCTTTTTTGCGCCGCTCTTTTTCGGCTGGCCGGCCTTGCGCCGTTTCATGCGTTCTCTGGCAATGGAGATATTGTCTTTGGTGGTTTTCACAGCCTTGCGCCCCTGCCTCGTCACATTGCCTGACGGCCTTGTAAGCAGCGGCTTCCATGCTGCCTGAAAAACGGTCGTCCGCGTATTCATTCGGGGAATCCTCTGCGGAATGCGCGCCATGGGCAGCCTTGTCCCTGGCGCGTACATACGCCGCCTTAACGCGTTCCCCGGCAATCGCGGCCTTGTCGATGGCCTTGATCGTACCTTTTACAATATCCCGCGTCTTAATGTCAGACATCACAGGTCACCACACGGTTGGACAGCTGAATACGGTCGGCCTGAAGCCGGAGAAAAAGAAGCGGGGCGCGGGCAAGCGAACTGAATTTTCATGGTACGCATACCGACGCCTCCTGCCGCTTTTCACCGCCGAATACACCCTCGCCGGGGCGCGTGGTCATGAACCGGTACAATTCTGTATCCTTCGGGAACTGGTTGACAAACGGCGCCAACGCGGAGCCGTATTTCATCAGGCCGCAGCCGGCATCCGCGTTGGTGACATAGCTCATCTGCTCGGCGGAGATATGCAGGAGCTTCGCCAGCTTCTCCCGGTCGCTGGCTGCCTGATTCAGCATGATGATAAACTCGGAGTTGACACCATCGTGCTGGCCTGCACGGAATCCAGCAGATACTCCACGTTCTGCGTAATGGCGGTGGGGATAAGCGTTGCGCTTGCGGAACTGCCGCCAGGCCGAGGCAAAAGAAGTTGCCGCTCTGCTCATTTTCAAATACCACATGGAATTCGTCGATGAAGACATGCGTGCGCCGGCCACGCTGCCAGTTGAGCGTGACGCGGTTGAGCATTGTGTCCGTGATGACCAGCAGTCCCGCGGGTTTGAGCTGCTCGCCGAGATCATGGATGTTGAACACCACCACGCGCTTATCCAGATCCACATTTCCGGCATGGCCGAAAATGTCCAGAGAACCGGTCGTATAGAGCTCCAGCGAGAGAGCAATGTCCTGCGCTTTCGCTCCGGCTGCACCAGCAGCTTCTCACGCAGCGCCGAGAGCGTCGGGATGATGCCGGTTTCTGCCGCCTCCTGATAGAGCTGCGCCGTACAGCGGTCAATGATGGATTTGTGCTGGGGGCCAACGCCGCTCTTGTCGATCTGCTCAACCAGCGACATGATAAACTGGCTTTTTCAACAATGGGGTTGTTCTCTCACCGTAGCCCTCGACCATGTACATGGCGTTGAGCCGGTGTTTGCCCCCGCGGCCACATGGATGACGGTACCGATGTCGTCTCCCATCGCCTCCACCAGCGGGGCAAACTCGCCCTTCGGGATCGCAGATCAGAATAGCGTCGTCCGTGTTGAGCATGAGGAAGGTAATCAGTTCTTTCGCCGAAAAAGATTTGCCGGAACCAGGGACGCCCAAAATAAAGGACGACTGGTTTAAGCAGCGTTCTCCCGGTTGCACAGGATCAGGTTGTGGGAAATGGCATTCTCGCCGAAGTAAATCCGCCCTTGTCCATGATCTCCTGCACCTTGAAGGGGATGAACACAGCAAGGCTCTCCGTCGTCAGGGTCGGAAAGCATTGATCTTTCGCGTCCCCAATGGGCAGCACCGTATTAAGCCCGTCATGTCTGCTGGTACTTTAACACCGCCATCTGGCACATCTTCTGGCGGGAATGGCAAGGACTGATCCGTGTCCGCTGTCGAGCTGCTCCTGCGTTTCCCGGCGTGAGAACCATGGTGAGGACGCACAGCATCATCCGCTGGTCGCGGGCGGTCAGATCGTCCAGAAACTCCTTGGCCTCCCGGCGCTGGAGCTCCATGTCATAGGGAATCACAGCGGAAAAGTTATTGTTGGCGTTCTGCCGGCGCTGCCAGTTGGTGATGTTCGTCTCCACGCCCAGCAGCCGCGTTTTCCACCTCGCGGACTGCCTCGTCGGTTGGGACGGGGACAATGTCGATGGAGAGCATCATGTTCCGGCTCAGATCCGTCAGTTCCGTTACCAGACAGTCCTTGATATAGGAAGCGTAGTCCTTGAGATACAGCACCCGGCAGAAGCGTTTGCCGATCTTTAGGCGGTCCGATGTCTGTTTTCTATACTGTCCGGGCAGATGTAATCCCGGAAGTCGTGTCCCTTTGCATCATGTCCTTCGCGTCAAAGTGAAAGTCCACTTCTTCACCGGCGCGGTAGAAGTCGTGCAGGACGCAGGCGCTCGGTGGCATCCAGCTCTGTACACTTGGCCCCGAGGGCGGCGAAGTGGGAGCAGAGATCTGCGCCGGTGCGGGCAAAGTAGGAACGAGCCTCTTCTGTATCCTTTTTGAGCACCGTGACGGTGATGTACTTCTCCTGAATGATGCCGTTGCCATCCATCGCCTTGTCCAGTAGCATCCGGTTATATTCCCGGCGGTAGATGTCCCGCGCGTCCCCGCAGCGGCATAAGGATGTTCTTCTCAAAGTTGACGCGATTCAGGCGGCGGTTGTTGATTGTGATCTTCGCGGTGGCTCCAGCGTCCAGACTGTTCAGCAGCTCGGAGTACAGGAGGAACATGGACTCCTTGTCTGCACGGCTGGCGACGAGGTAGTTAATGTCCGTGAAGCGGTACATTTTGGAGTACTTGCTTCCCGACGAGGAAAATGCCGTCCGGCCAGATGCGCCGGATGGGGATCACGTCCTGTACACGGCGCGGACACGGTATTTCTCTTTGTCCTGCTGGAGAAGATTACTGAGAGTCTTTATCATGCCGTTTGTAAACCTCCTTTTACAGACCGCCTCATGAGCTTTATGACGCCTTTCAGCGCCTCGTAATACAGGTTGGTTGGCTGTACCCGGAGGTGCGCCCGCTCCAGAATCTCCGAGCGAAACCATACCCGGAGAAACCGCCCGGCGCTCATGCCGTGGTAGCTGAAAAAGCCCAGCGCGCCGAACGGGGCTGCGGCCAGAATGACGATCCAGCTCAGCGTTTCGAGTTCCACATACGGGCGGAGCAGAAAATACAGCCACCCCAACAGCCAGGCTAAAAGAAAAAAACGAACTGCCGCATGGACAGTCCGAAAAACATGGATTCCGTATAGTTTCGGATTTCACGGTTGATCTTGACTTCAAAAGGGATACCTCCTTCGTTTTAAAACCGCCTCCTGAATGGGAGACGGTGGAATGTTTATAGGGAACTTTTTTGACGAGGAATGCGGCCCATATTTAGAAACGGTTTGCGCCATTACAGCCCCATCATCTCCCATCCGGTCGGACATCTTCACGGAACCGACCAGGATGAGCATGTTGAAGATTAGCTCCCCGATATAGCTCCACACCATCGTTACGGCCGCAGCGTCGGCTTGACAATGGGCGGCGATGCGGCAGAAGTGAGAGAAGATGATGCATGAGAGCACAATGATTGCGCCTTCCAAACACACGGCAGCGTAGGCTTTTGAGAAAGCTCCGGCCCACGTTCTGGCTCGGCTCCCCGGCAAAGGATGATAACGGAATGGGCGCAATGGCCGAATACAGGTACAGTTTACAAAAGCGCCCGTATACCGTCATGATCATCACGAAAGAGAGTACCGTAATGAACAGTCCTCCGATCAGCGTCACCGCCCACAGAGGGATACTCTCAAAAAACCGCAGTCTTCCACCGCCGTTATGATCTCGGCGGCAGAACGGTTTCCTGCGCCGCACCAAAGCCCGCTGGAGCATAATGGTGGAGATGACGCCCTGGGCACGATGCGGAAGGGCCATCATCAGCTCCATGCCCATAGGTCACAGCGCCTTTGGCCAGAGAAAATCGGATAAATAGTTTCAGGGCGTGTTCCGGTCGCCGGACTTCCGCAAAGGAGCCGCAGGTTTTCATCACGCCCACGACAAAAACAGCACCAGCAGCGCAAGGCCGATGGCCGCAAGGCTCCGTGAATACCCACAATCACGTTCCAAATCGTCCCGCCCTTAAAATTCTCCGGCGATTGGGTGATGATCGTCCATATCTCCGCCAGCTTCTCGTTCCAGGTGTTTAAGGCATTCTCTAAATTCTGTACTACCCAGTTATCTGACATCTGGCGTGCTCCTCCTTTCCAAGTTTCCTAATATTCATCTGCTCGCACCTCCTTCCAAAATGGACGTAAAAAGCATCCGCCGTTTTCAGCAGATGACTTGCTCTCAAAATATCGTTGTTTACCGGTTGATTTTATCCTGAAAAAGCAGTGAGGCCAGAGCATTCTTGCCCCGACCTCACTCTGTTCCAAGAGGTTACTTTCTTTCCTTCAGCCTCTGCTCAATATTGAGGCACTGTACAATACGCTGGTCACAATGACCTGCTTTTCCCGGATCACATAGAACACCGAATAATTGTCCACCAGCAGACGCCGCAGCCCTGACCTGCGCTCCGGCTCAAAATCCACGACAGTATGCCGCTCTGGGAATGTTTCCAAGGTCAGAATCCCGTCCGCGATCCGATTATACTGTCTGATGGCATTTTCCGGTGATTGCAGCTTCTCCGCGATATAGCGGTAAATGTCCTCCATATCCTTCAGCGCTTCCTCTGTGATACGAACCGTATACTGCTCCATATCACAGCGTACCGCGGAAGGAATCGAAGGCTTCCGTGCGTCCCGCGTCCGGCCAGCCTCCGCATCCTCCAGTCCTTTCTGGAGTTTTGCGTGAATCTCTTCCGTCTCCATCCTGTCTGCATTGACAGAAGCCGGAGCTTTGGGGAGGGTTATGGCAAAGGGAATCCCGCCCACAAGCGTAATCTGCCTGAGATACATATCTACAGCAGTGGACATGGGAATCCCCAACTGTTTCAGAATATCCTCCGCCTGCACCTTGAGCGTGGGGTTGACCCGGAGATTCATGGTTACTGATTTTTCCATGTGCTTCACTCCTTTCACTCTTATTGTAACGCAAATGTCGTTACAATTCAAGAGGCTGGCGACATTTTTTAGCCGGTAATCAGGTTTAGAATCTCCTTGGCAAAGGTAATGACGATGCCGCCTGCCAGCGTCAGGAAACCGTTGGAACGCTGCGAGGGGTCATGGCTCTGGAGGGACAGCCCCACCTGCACAATCCCCCAGCCCAGCAGGATCAGACCCACGGCCCGGATCAGCCCGAAGATGAAATCGGACAGGTTGTTGACCACCGTCAGCGGGTCGCTGGCGGCAAAGGCAGGCATGGCGTTCAGGAACAGAAAGGTCAGAACCGTCACGGCGGCGCAATAGCGGCGATAGCCCCGCCTGACCTTGCGTTCCAGCAGGGGATTGTGGGAGATGGCCTTGGCATTCTTCTTAGCTTTGGAAGTCTTGGAAAACAGATTTTTCATGGTGTATATCCTCCTTTAGATGAAATGAAAAAGAGCCTCTATCTCCTCATCGGATAGAAGCTCATACTCGGTTTCAGGCACTTCCGGCTCCGGCAGTTCCGCCGCAGAAGTGACTGTAAAAGAAATTGTAGCAACGGCATTTTCTATGCCGCCGTGAACATAGGGCTTTCCCTTGCCGTCAGTGGTAAAGATAACATTCGGGTGCTTTTAAGAGATCATACTTTTCGTCCATGATGGGCCGTTCCCCCGCGGATGAACAGCAGCGCATAGCGGTTGTCCAGCATACGCACCTCCGCCGCGTCCAACAGCTCCCGGCCCGTGTTCTGATAGTTGGTGCTGTAGCTGCCGCTGCGCCCTGTGGACTTTCCATAGGTGTTGGTATTTATCGTTTGCTTGCCCAGGTAGGATTCCGAAAATCAGCTTGTGCGTTCCAGTTTCGTTGCCGCCCAGATAAAGAAATTCGTCCGTATTGCCCATGATGGATTCCCACTGCTTCTCAAACAACGCTTTGAGCTGGGCGATGTTCTGAATAATAATGGACACACTGATATTTCTGGAGCGCATGGTTGCCAGCAGTTTATCAAAATCATCGGGGAGCGAAACATTTGCAAACTCGTCCATCAGGAAGTGGACCGGCACCGGCAGCGCACCTCCGTACTCGTGGTCGGCCAGACGGAATAGCTGTTCAAACGTGGAACCGTAGAGCATACTGACAAGGAAGTTAAAGCTCACATCGTGGTCGGGGATTAAGGCAAACAGCGCTACCTTCTTCTCTCCAAGGGACGGTAAATCCAACTCATCCGTCATGGTCAGTGACGCGACGCTGGACAGGTTGAATTTTTCCAGCCGTGCCGCCAGGGTGATCTGAATGGATTTTAGCGTCTTGGCAGAGCCGGAGTGATAGTCCTTATAATACTTTACCGCGATATGCTCCGGGTCGCGCATTTCCAGCCGCTCAAAGAGTTCATCTAACGGCGATTGATAGCTGTCGTCGTCCTCCCGCACTTCGCCGGCCCGTAGCATTTCCATGACCATCGGAAAGTTTTGCTCATCGGGCGGCGCTTCGTAGCGCAGATAGAAAATCAGCGCCAGAAGCAGCATACTGGCCGCCGTATCCCAAAAGGGGTCCTGGGACTGGCTGCCCTTGGGCGTTGTGGCCTTAAACAGATTTGTCACCAGTTTCTGCACATCATTGTCCGTTTCCAGATAGGCGAAGGGATTGTAGCAATGGCTTTTTCTCCATGTTGAGAAAGATCCAGCACCCTGATTTCGTAGCCTTCCTTTTCCAGCAGTGCCCCGGTATCCCGAAGCAGCTCACCTTTACAGTCCAGCACGAAAAAGGAAGTGTTGGCCTGAAGCAAATTGACCTTGGCATAGAAGCGGCTTTTTCCCGCGCCGCTGCCGCCCACGACCAGTGTATTCAGATTGCGGCGGTGTTTTCTGCCGTCCAGGCCCATCCGTACATGCTGGGTAAAGATGCGGTTTGCCAGCGGGTCTTTTTATCCCGGTATTTCTTATCTACGGCTCTGGCGTCGCCCCATTTGGCCGAGCCGTGTTCCTCGCCACGGCGATAATTGCGCCGCGACGATAGAAATATTCCAATCCCCAAACCATACGCGCACAAAGAAATCAGGACAGTTTTTAAGCTGTCCTCACATAGCACGATATGAAACGGGTCGTTCATCGCCGCAGGAAGGCGGTGATGATCTCCGGGAGGCCCCGGACACAGCCGGAGCCATTAACAGCCCCAGCCATACCACAGGGAAAATCCCGAACAGGCAGAGAATAAGCTGCGTCTGGCGATTATCTTGCTTCATTCCGGCTCCGTACCTTTTTACAGGGGCATCAATGGTTTTAACAGCACTTCGTCCACAATATCTGTGGGCCGCTGTTCTTCCAGCAGGTCATTACGTATCTTGTTGAGCGCGTTGATGACCACACCATGCTCATATTGATCCAGAGCGAGGCTTCTTTTTTCTTCTTTTCGCCATACGTTAGCGCTCCTGTTCTTTAGATTTGGACTGCCGGTTCTGCTCCAGTGCGCGGGACATCCGGGCGGAAATGGCGCTGGCCGTTTCCTTAATGTCGGAAAGCTCCCCGGCGATCTCCCGCGGCTCCTTGCCTGCCAGCACACCCTGAATACCGGATAGGTCATAGCTTCTGACATCAACGCCATATTTTTTTTGCAGAGCAGATAGGACGCGCAGTATGCCTTGTACCCGTCCTCGCTACGGGAATAACCCGAAGTTTGCAGCTCCAGATCCACATGGCACAGTTCCAGCGACACGCTGCGGAAAATATCGGCGGCGTCCATGCCGCGCCGTACCTGAATCGCACCCTGTTCCTGATTGAATACCGCACCCCGGCCATCCGGCAGCGTATCGACTACCTGAATGGGAGCCGGGGATCGGGAAATCAGTGCCTTGAGAAGCAGCCGGCCATCTACCGATACCTGGGGCTGTACCTGATCCCGCCCGGTGGTCTGAGAAATGTCATAGACCTCCTTGGCATTGTAATACTGACCCACGGAACCATCGCCGCGGGTGTACTCCCGCCCCGGCTCCAGAATGATGACCGGTTTTCTCAGCTCAGCGCGCAGAACCGCAACGCCCTGTTCCCGCCAATATTTCTTATCACCCAGCCGGGTGGCGGCGGGGCGCTGCTTCTGAACGAGAAGAACATTGCGCGCAGAATAGCGGTCAAATCTGGCCTGAATATCCAGATAACCGGGAACATCGCCCTTGCCCTGGGAGATTTCCTCCAAAGCGGCGTCGATCATGGCATAAGCGTTCTCAGGTTGTGCTGCTGGCGCACCTGCCACCGGGAACAGGTGCCCGGCTGACCGGACGCCGCAGCACTTTCAAAAATGTCGTCAAAGTTGTTCATAGCGTTACCTCTCCTTCGATTTTTTCTTTTTGCGGGGCGGCTGCTGGTGCTGCACCGGCTTTTGTGCGGCCTTTTGGGACCGATCCGGTTCCGTTTTTTTAGGGCGCAGCCGCATCCGCATCCTCCTGCCTGCGCTGGGCCTGAATTTCCCGCAGCTCCTCCCGAACAGAGGGGCGATCCCCGGCCTTTTAGCAGCACCCTCGGCGGTTCTGCTGGGCTTCTCTGAGATAGGCACGGAGGCCGGAAATTTTTCCGTCCGTGCCGCAGAAGGGTTTACCGGGGCAGCCTCCTCCCGTCCTGTGGGCGCTCCCAGCATATCGTCCAGCAGCCGGTCCTCCTCGCTTTTTTTGGGGCCGGGCCTGCTCCCGGGGCTGCCGGGGAAGCCGCCTTGTCGCTGCCGGCGCGTTCCTCCCTGGACTGCTGAATCTCGCTTTTGATAGAAGCGGCGTCTACCGTAGCCAGCTTAAAGCGTTCCACAATGCGGTTAATCTTACTGGCGTCCTCCGCCCGTACCATCACATCCACCATGCCATCTGCGAATTGATTCTTGCCGCGCAGGGCGCAATAGACCACGCCATACCGCTTGGCTTCCAGCGCAAACTGCTTCAAATGCGCCTCACTGACGGTAAACACCTTCAATTCTTTCCCGCTTTTCAGCATGGCGGTGAGCCGTTGGCGGCCTCTGACCTTGTTCTTATCCCGATTTTTCAAAACGGCATAAATGGCGGCGGCAATGTTTTTGGCGGCGGAACCGGTGATTTTAAGGCAACTTCCGTACCCTCAAGGCTCAGTCTGATAACCTGTTCAGCCGCGTCGCCTGAATTGTTCATTGCGTTTTTCTCCTTTCCCTGAGATTTTGCGTTCTCCCGGACGGCTTTGATTTTTTTCGCGCATCACACCGGAGCGTGCGGCAATATCGTCACATAATTTCACCTCCCGTCTGAGTGCGGCCAATTCCTTAGAAAGAGCTGCTATAGAGGCTTTAACCTCCGCCAGACCGGTATCATCAGATTTCACCGCCACGGTGCGCTGTTTCCGGTACAGTTCCTTGCGGTCGGCAGTCAGCGCCTCGATTTTGCCAGTCAAGCTGTCTTGATACGAAAAAGCTGCTCGCCGGTATCAATGCGATGACCTGCCAGCAGTTTCATTTCCTCGGATATGGCGTCCAGCTTGATTAAATCCTCCCGGAGAAGGAAGTGGAGGCGTTTATTGCTCTTGGGCCTGTTTTTGGGGAAAATACCCAGCAGATAGCAGTAATGAAAATACAGCGCCCGGAAGCCGGTGGCTCTGGGAACTGCCCGAAAGCTGCCCTTGTATCGCGCGTACCTGAGCTTTGCCGGCGGCTCCGGCATAGGCCGCTCTGGGCTGCGTTGCGATAAAATTCTGGCCCGATTCCTCTATGGAGTAAGCAGGGCCAAAATTCCGCTCCAGCCGCACAAACCGCTCTTTCCTGGGTGGCCGCACAGAAATATCCTTACCTGCCTTGACCTCATAGCCGCGTCTGCGAAGATTTTCAAAAATTGGCGCTCGGTCATAGACTGGCGGATGATCTCGTCAATCTCCGTTCGGATGATTCCCCGCCAAGTGGGACGGCCCTCCTGTTCGGCCCGCCATTCACCGTAGTGCTTGGAGCGCCCCTTGCCCCGGATTTTCAATGACGGACAAGCCGTATTCCCGGCAAAGAGCGTCCGACGCCGCCTGCATATCGTGATAGTCCTTGGCAGTACGATGATACTTGATCCCGTCTACAAAAGAAACCGTATTGACTACAAAGTGCGAATGCAGATGGTTTTCTTTGTCCAAATGGGTCGCAACAATGACCTGATATTTTTCGCCCCACAACTGCTTTGCCAGCCGGAGGCCAATTTCATGTACCAACACCGGGCTGGCCTCGCCGGGGGCGAAAGACTGATAGCCGTGATAGGCCACGGTGCCGTCCTCCTTGCCGAACCGCTTCTTTACGGCTGCCATTTCCGCAATGGCAGTAGCGGGATGGCAGTTGATTCCCGACACAAGCTGCTGTAATACTTCTTTTCCTTCTTCGTCTACCTGAATCTGTGCTGTCTTGCCTTGGCGGGTGGCATAGCACAGTACATCCGAAAGGCTCCAGACAGCGGTGGACTCCTGCCGTTCCCGGCATACCGGTTTTTTCCGGATTTTTCACATAACGCACAACCTGATTAAACTGCCCTGTATGCGCCAAATGGAAGTTACTGCCATGTTGTCATACCACACTTCGCCTGCCGCTTTCGCTGCAAGCGTTAAAAGACTCATCGTTCCGTGGGGATCCTCTCCCGCAAAGTTCCGCGACTATGCGGGGCCTCTGTTTGCTCCATCGGCTGCGGCAGAATCACCGCCTCCGTGATTTTCTTAATTGCCGCCTCTAACTGCCGTACCCCGGCATCGTATCGCTGCACATCAACGACATTCAGCGTGAGCCTTCTGCGCCCCCTGGTTTAGCTGTTGCCGATGCGGTACAGCTCCCGCATCATGGCGTAATCCGGGGGCGGCGCTTCGGGGAACAGCGCCGTCGATGAGATGGCGGAGATAGCTTCGCGGGACAGGCGGCTTTTCCGGACCTGCTGATTCAGCGCCTCGGCTTCCCCTTCCGATTGAGGCGTACCTTGATTTCGATTTTGCGTTGACTCATGCTTCTTTCCTTTCTAAGAAGAAAGAGCGCCCGCATGACACGGGCGCTCCGATTCAGTGGGGTATTCAATTTTTATCGTCTGTTTTGTGGATGCGTGTGCGCTGTCAGCGCCCATTGTGCAAGGGGTTTCAGGGGATTTCCCCCTGACAAGTCTGCCTTTTTGTCCCCAAAAAGGCGATGCTTGCGAGAATGCGGCATTCTCATTCGCCCCCGCAGGGCAAAAATGGTTCCTACCGGCTGAAAAAGCAGGCCGGGCAAACGTGAATTGCTCTATCCTATATATTCTATTTCCCAAAATGTATATTATAATGGATGAAAAAGTCTTCAACGTCAAAGCGGCTTTAGCGAACAGTTTCCTTCTGCCGGCGTATTGCATCAGGAAGCCGCAGTGTTCTGCAAAGATAATCGTTGTAGTCCTTTCCTTGGGCGGGAATTGGGCGGACACCGTGTAAAATTTTTGGGCAGCACCGTCATCAGCGCCTTCGCCGCCATGCGGCCTGCATAGTCGTTATCCAGCCGCAGCACAATCGTTTTGATTTCCGGTGGTCGGAAAGATACTGTGTCAGAGCCAGCGGTACCGAGCTTTGTTCCGTCTCTTTTTTGGCTGGTACACACCGGCCAGTGACAGCAGATGATCCTTTCTCCAATTTATCCTGTTCATCTTCCGAATGGTAGCAAAGGAAAGCAGGTCGATGGCACTCTCAAACAGATGGAGAATCCCGCTGTTTTCCGCTGGGATATTGAAGGAAAACCGCTTGTCGCTGCCGTTGCACTCACCCTTAAAGTCCGATCCAATGCCCCGTAGATTGGCATATCGGGCCTTGCCAGCACTGTCATGGCCCACAAAAACTACGTTGTGGTATCTGCCGCTGCTTTCATACAGCCGTCCTGTAGAGATACAGAAGTCAATTAACTCGCCGTCAATCCCGCGCCCGGTCAGATAACTGACCGCATGGGAAGCGCACCGGCTGGCCTGGGGAAGCAACAGCACTTTGGGCTTTTTCTCTTTTGGAGCCGGTTCAAACACGGGCGGCTGAATGGCAGCACGTCCCACAAGCCGTTCCACGGCCTCCGTAAATGGCAGTTCTTTGACCTTAATGAGATAATCCAACGCCGTCCTGCCGCCAATGCCCCGAGAAAACCAGCACCACATGCCATTGGAGATTTTTAAGGAATCATGTTCCTGGTACAATAGGTGCTGCTGCCAACATGCACCAGTTCCTGCGGCTCATAATTTCTGAGATAGGTCAGCAAATCCATTTCCTTTGCCTTTGCGACAACCTCCGGTGGAATATATGGCATTTCAAAGCCTCCTCTCTATAGCATAAATTGACCGCAAAGCTGCGGCCTGCTATGTAAAAAGCCGGCCGGAACCGTTGTCCAGCCGGCTGTGGAGCGTTATCGCGCTCTGTCCGGGGCGAATGCTCTGGATTTTCCCATGGGCTTCTTTCCGGTGATTTCTTCAAATTTTTTCGCAACTTCTTCGGGCGTTACCCAATCATTCGGCACATACACGCCAAAATCCGGGTAAAAACCAGGTGAGGCGTTTTCGTTCCGGTACGCGGTGCTGTTTCTCCCAGCGTCCGATCTGATCCGCCTGCTCGTAAAACGCCATACAGGCTTCTTTCGTTTCAAATTTCCGTCCAAGCCAGTCTGTATGGTACAAAGAAATCCCTCCTCTATGGCAAGGACACGGAACCTCGCGTTATCGCTCCGGGGCCTGCTTCGATTTTGCCTGCCGTTGTTTGTCTGCCTCGGTTTTGGCCCGTTCCTCTACGGTCTGCCAGATGTCGTCCATATAGCCGGTATCTTCGCCTCCCAGTCCGCAAACACATCGGCCAGTGGGCTGGGGGAGGCCAGCAGCGCTTTGCCCGTGCGTCCGGCAGGTCATGGTACTCCAGCGCCAGCAAATATCCTCCCGGACGGTATATTCGTAGGGTGCTTCAAAATCTCTGCCGGCGGCTGGGAAAGCAGCCATGCCCGGTATTGTTCCTGTTCGGCAAACATCTTTTCATATAGGGCTGTATTCAGTTCTTCGTTCGTCATGCGATTTCTCCCATATGCGTTAAAAAGCCGGGAGATTTCCATGCATGAAAACCTCTCGGCTGTATCGGCGCGGAACAGCTTCCTGCGCCGCTTCACAAATTTCTATTCTTTACCGGCTGCCTCTGTCCGGCTGTGATCTTTCTTGGGTGCAGAAACCCTGTTTCTTTCTTTTCCAGCTCCGTAAGGGCATAATCCAAAATCAGCCTTTTTCTCTCGGTGAGCATTGTAAGATAGAACCGGCGCTGAAGGTCGCTGATAAAAGGCGTATTGCCGATGATCTGCCGGATACGCTCCATATCAATCCGGGACGTGATACGCTTTAAGGCGCGGTTGCAATCCCTCATTTTGATGGGAGGACAGGAAATCAAAATATTTTAATTTCTTTCCGTTGACCATGATTGCGAAGTAGGGATTTCGTAGACGCGGAAATTCAGTTCGCTGGGCTTTTCCAGTACGGATGCCATAATATGCTCATCCGCTTGGGGATAAAGGCTGCTACCACAGTCGTAGACCGGGGCCAGCGCCATCTCATCCGTCCGGGTGTCATACAGAAAACCCCAGTTTCCGTTATGCCGGTCCCAGTTTCCGATAAAGCGTCCACGATAAACATATCCCAAAAACGCTCCATAAGCACACCTGGGTCCATGACTGTCTGCTCCTCAAAGGTCAGAAGAATATCGGAGAGTTCCGTCCCATATCCGTTCCGTTCTGAGTCAATCATTTGGTTCTTTAATGAGGCAAAGTCCTGCAAGATCACGCCCGGCTCTGTAAAGTCGCCGCAGGCCACCACGATTTTTTCTCTCCCCTTTACGGTATAGGTGCCAAGCATGGTTTTCTGCACAGGAATACCAATGCTCTCATAATCTGGCAGCCAAGATACTCAGAAAAACAGCTGTTGCTGTAGCTCATATCCTTGTTTCCGCTTTGCCTGTGGCGGGAATTTCAGCATATACGGCGCGACTTCGTGCACATGACGCAGATTTTATTCCATTCGCGCCTGCGTACATTTTGTTCCGCCGTGGAAGTTGCGTAAAGTCGATTGCCGTCATTCCGTCACATCCTTTCCATCCTCAAATATTTTTCACGGAGATACCACGCCTGCTCCGTACTGATAAGCCGGTTGACCTCCGCACTGTTGATGTCGCTCTGCAAATTGCAATAGTCGCAGTCCCAACGCAAATATTCCTGCCCGGCATCCAGCTTGCGCCATGCCTCTGCCATTGCCCGCACGGATTCCTGTAAAAGGGCGGCAGGCCGCATTCAGGTAACTGTCCTGTGCGGGATGCCCGGTTTCCGTCCCGTTCCTCCGAAAGCGCCATGATGTCCTCCATAGAACAGTTCAGAGCCTTCGCCAACTGTTGTATGGTCTTTGCGGAACAGCGTTCAAGGCTGCTCCGTCCGGCACATATATCCAGAATTGTAGTATTGGGCACACCGCTGATTTTGGAAAGCTGATACCGGCTTATATTTCTTCTGTCAAGATAGGCTTGCAATGTCACGAAACGCTTCCCCCCTTTCCACTTCTTTTTATTATTATATCGGTACGCCGACATTCTGTCAATAGGGTATCCTTCCCCGAATATGCTCATACACGGCCCATAATTATCGTTCCAGCTGCCGTGCTCCCGGTTTCTCCGGCGCATCTTCCTCCGGTGCGGCATCAATCAGGATTTATCCTTCATCCATGTTCAGCGCAAGATATTCAGCTCCTTCAACCTCGCTGTCTTTTTCCGCCAGTTCCGCTTCTTCTGGCAAAGGTGCGGCAAGCTCTGCACGGGCATTTTCAAGTTGCTTCCGGGTGTCGGCCAGTTCTGCCTGCACCGTTTCAGGTTCCCGGCAAGGCCGTCGATCACATTGTCCATACGAGTGATGTTGCCGAACACATCCGCGCCCAACACTGCCGTATGGGGAAAGGGTTCCTTTCATGGTCATGCGGTATTCGTTGCTGGTGCCGTCATAGGAGAGGGTAATGGAAAAGCCCCGGTACTGTCCTAAAAAGACCGCATGGTCGCCAGTCATTTTACTGCAAACATCCAGGATGGCCTTGCCTGCCGCCTCCTTGCCGGCATAGGTCTGATCCAGAATCGTGATCCCTGCAAACCCTTCCTTCGGTTTCGGATGGGCGGCGGCCAGCTGCACATCCTGCTCATAGCCTGCGATGCGCTCTGTCAGCCGGGTGATCTTTGCCGGATACTTGCGCAGCACCAGTTCCTCCAGCGCATATTTCTGGCTCAGATAGCTGGCTTTCAGCATATTCAGCTTGCCCACCTCCATATCCAGGTTGCACTTTTTCGATCAATCAGCGGGTTGCCGGTGGCCAGCGCCTTGATCTCAGAATAGCTGAGGGCGGTTTCGTCCACATCGTCCGCGATACGCACCGGCGCTTTGGAGGTCATAATCTGCGCGATAAATTTTGCTTGTTCTCCACAAGTTGGTAGAGGTAAGCGTCGAAGGTTCCCTCCGTCACATACCGGAAGATCTCCACCTCGGGGTTTTCGTTGCCCTGGCGCACAATACGGCCAAGGCGTTGGGAAAGATCGGAGGGCCGCCAGGGGCAATCCAGGTCGTGGAGAGCAATCAGGCAGTCCTGCACGTTGGTCCCGGCCCCCATCTTCTGGGTGCTGCCCATGAGAACCCTCACCTGACCTAAGCGCACTCTGGCAAACAGCGCCTTTTTTTGGCGTCGCTGTCGGCGTCGTGGATGAAGGCGATTTCCTCCTCCGGGACGCCCATATCCATGAGCTTTCTGCGCAGATCGTCGTACACATTAAAGGAACCGTCTGCCTTCGGGGTGGAGAGGTCGCAGAACACCAGCTGGGCGCTGCGTTTTTCCTTGTCTGCTCCCAGATGCGGTAAACATTCTGGGCGCAGACAGATACCTTGCCGTTGGGGTCGTCCGGGGCCAGGGGCTGGATGAGCCGCATATCCAGGGCCAGCTTGCGCCCATCGTTGGTAATCCTGAGCATATTGTCCTCATGGGGATCTACGCCGCCGCCCCGGATGGCCTCGGCTCGTTCCGCAAGCCCCGCACCATTTCCTGCTGAAGCTTTGACGGCTGAATGACCTCTGTGTGGAAGTTGGCCTTTGGCACCGGCAATTTCAACATATCCGCCGTCTGAATATCCGCCACCTGCTTAAAGGCTGCCATCAGCTCCGGCAGATTAAAAAACTTGGCAAACCGGGTCTTGGCCCGGTAGCCGCTGCCCTCGGGCGACAATTCGATGGCTGTAACCGTTTCCCCGAAATTGCTGGCCCAATCGTCAAAATGAACCAGACCCATGTCCTCCAACATACTGTACTGCAAATACCGCTGGATGGTGTGTAAAGCTCTACCATCGAGTTCGAGATCGGTGTACCAGTAGCAAAAATAACGCCGCGCCCACCAGTAATCTCGTCCAGATACTGGCATTTCATAAACAGGTCGGTGGATTTCTGGGCCTCGGTCTGGGCGATGCCTCCCACGTTGCGCATCTTGGTTGCCAGAAAAAGGTTCTAAAATAATGGCTCTCATCCACAAAGATCCGGTCCACGCCCAATTCCTCAAAGGTCACAAGGTCGTCCTTGCGGCTTTGATCGTTCAGCCGCCCCAGCTTTGCCTCCAGAGATTTCCGGGTGCGCTCCAGCTGCTTGACGGTGTATCGTCCGCCTTTGCCTCCTTGGCGTCCTCAATGCCCCCGCAGGATCTCCCGGATCTGCTGCTCTAAAATAGCCGCCTGCCGTTCCGCCGACACGGGGATCTTTTCAAACTGGGAATGACCAATAATAACAGCGTCGTAGTCGCCGGTGGCGATGCGGGCGCAGAATTTGCGACGGTTCTGGCGCTCAAAATCCCGCTTGGTAGCCACCAGGATATTGGCAGAGGGGTAAAGCTGGAGCCATTCCGCCGCCCACTGCTCGGTGATGTGGTTCGGCACCACCACAAGGGATTCCATAGCCGCAGCCACCATCTGTGGTTTTGCCAGCGCCCACCTCGTGAGCCAGCAGGGTATTGCCGCCGTACATGATATGGGCGATGGCGTTGATCTGATGGGGCGGCAGCGTGATTTCCGGGTTCATACCGGAAAAAGTGATGTGCCGCCCGTCATATTCCCGTGGCCGGGAGGAATTAAAGGTTTTCGTTGTAAATGCCGCACAGCAGCTCCCGCCGGTCGATGTCCTTCCAGATCCATTCGGGAGAATTTCTGCTTAATCAGCTCCTGCCGGTCCTGGGCGATGGTGGTTTCCTTTTTGTTGAGAACCGGCTTCTTATTGCCATTCGTACACGGAAGATCACGCCTTGCAGTTCTCCGGATATAGTCCATATCCACGCAGGCTTTTCGAGATGGACACCGCCAGTGCTTCGCTTGCCGTATCCACCACAGCCACCGCCTGATGGGGCTTGATGGTCCGTTTGGTGAACATATCCGCCTTGCGCTCCAGCTTTCCGTCCTCGTCAATAACTTCCAGCGCACAGAGCAGGTAATAGGAAGAATCATCTGCATAGGCCAGGCGGTTTGCACGGTCATTGATGAGACCGTATTTGGCAGAAAAAACTGTCTCCACCATTTACCGGTGGAACAAAATGCCAGCTTCTTTCTCACCCCCATGCTTATCCGTTATTCTTATGGATATTGCGTTCACGAGTTGAAGCATATTCTGGATTTAAACCACCACTCTACTTGTTACCCCCTTTTACCGGAGGTACATTGGCATGTCTTTGGTCAACCTATTGTTTATTCACATCTAAATTTAATGTAATTACTATGCTCGGGATTTATTATCAGCTACCCTTGAAATGATGGGGCTTACATTCGTGATCGGCTTCTTCTGTGGCTTTCATTATCAAAATGATTGCCGTTGCTGCCAACTCATTCGGATTCTTTACAGTTCACACCAGGCGAACTGCTTCGCCTGGTGACGCCTGCGCAAGCAATACGTGTAACTGAACGAAGTAATACTGAT